>Ga0180215_1000328_pt1 | contig 64063 bp, 59 predicted proteins | sample eDN3rd37CBELigBY_FD_128871 | JGI IMG/M metagenome (GOLD analysis project Ga0180215, IMG submission 128871) | Enriched backyard soil microbial communities from Emeryville, California, USA - eDNA 3rd pass 37_C BE-Lig BY (version 2) (version 2) | ecosystem: Environmental > Terrestrial > Soil >... | reverse complement strand
ATCTTCCCCCACTCCGCATCGCTCAACCACGTCAGTTGCCGCCCCATCTAAAGCCTCCACTCCAAGCAGAAGCTTTGAATCAGCACTCACCCTCTCGCGCAAGCTGATTGAGTACGGAGCCTAGGACTCACCATGGCGCCATTCGCCGGCAACCTGACGATTGGCGTCGCGCGTAAGGGCATCGATATTCTTGTTCGTGCCCTCGGCCAGCCGGTCCCACTCAGCCTTTGTCATGCAAGTGCGCTGCACGCGTGTCAGCGAGCCGGTCAACTTCTCAGACTTGCAGATTTTCTTTTCCTGTTTCGCGTCCTGGCCGCCTTCCGTCTTGGCCGACGGCTCAGCTGCGAATGACATCGTGCCTGCAGTCAATGAAACTGCTGTCGCCAGTAAAAAATGCCTATACTTCATAATCTCATCCCGTTGTTTTTATATGTTGTGCCGTGCTGTTGATGCGGAGCATCATCCTACGTGGAACTGCTATGCCTTACCGCTTCGACCTGGTTGGCGTCGCGCGCCAAGGCATCGATATCTCTGTTCGTGCCCTCTGCCAGCTTGTCCCACTCAGTTTTGGTCATGCAGATGCGCCTTACGCGGGTGAGTGAGCCTGTCAGCTTCTCGCTCTTGCAAATCTTCTTTTCCTGCTTCGCATCCGGAGCCTTGGCCGGCTCCTCCGCGAGAGCATGGGCACCCGTCATCAGCGCCACTGTTGTTAGGGTTATGGCGACCTTATTCATCCCATCCTCCAAGAAAGCACGCGTCCGGTCTCGCCGACTTTTGCAACAGCTGCCTTAATTAACATAATCTATTCCGCATGCGACTGCAAACGACTGATGTGTCGCAACATGTCAGTCTCGCCGCGGCGGCTTCCCCAGATAGCTCAGCACCCCGCGCAGGGTCCGCACCTCCAGGTGGTTCCAGCCCGGCTTGGTCAGTATCCCGCGCAAGGTGCGGCGGGTGGCGGTGGCGCGGCTGGGGGGGCGGAAATAGCCTTGCGGCTCCAGGAGGGTTTCGAAATGGGCGACGAGGCCGTCCAGTTCCGCCTGGTCTGCCGGGGGCAGCAGTTCCTCGGCCGTCGGTTGCGCCAGCGTTTCGGCCTTGGACCATTCATAGGCCATCAGGATCACCGCCTGCGCCAGGTTGAGCGAGGCGAACATGGGGTTGATCGGAACGGTGACGATCGCGCGGGCGAGGGCGACGTCATCGGTTTCCAGCCCGGAACGCTCGGCCCCGAACAGCACCGCGCTGCGCCCCGCCTGCCCGTGGATTTCCCGCGCCGCGGCCTCGGGCGTCAGCACCGGGCGGGTGACGCCGCGCTTGCGCACGGTGGTCGCGTAGATATGCGCGCAATCCGCCACGGCTTCGGCGGTGGAGGAATAGACTTGCGCCCCTTCCAGCACCACATCCGCCCCGGAGGCGGCCGGCCCGGCAGCGGGATTGGGCCATCCGTCGCGCGGGGCCACCAGGCGCAATTCGGTGAGCCCGAAATTGAGCATCGCCCGCGCCACCGCGCCGATGTTCTCGCCAAGCTGCGGACGGACGAGAACGATGATCGGCCGGTCAGCTGGCTCCGACATCGCGCACGCTGCTGGCGAATTCCTCGAAATCGCGCGCTTCGGAAAAGTCGCGATAGACCGAGGCGAAGCGGATGTAGGCTACGGAGTCGAGCTGTCGCAGCCCTTCCATCACCATCTCGCCGATCCGGGCGGAGGACAATTCGCTCTCGCCGGCGGTTTCCACCTGGCGCTGGATGCCGGAGACGAGCTGGTCGATCCGTTCCTGCTCGATGCCGCGTTTGCGGCAGGCGAGTGCCACCGATTTCTCGATCTTCGCGCGGTCGAACGGCTCGCTCCGCCGCTGGTCGCCCTGGCCGCCGCTCTTGACTACGGTGACTTCGCGCAGCTGCACCCGTTCGAACGTGGTGAAGCGTCCGCCGCAGCTATCGCACTGGCGGCGGCGGCGGATAGCCGTGTTGTCCTCCGTGGGGCGGGAGTCCTTTACCTGGCTGTCGTCATGGGCGCAGAACGGGCAGCGCATCGGGTCTCAGGGACGTATCCGTTTGTAGAGCATGAACCCCGCGCCCGCGACCAAGCCGATCGGCCACGTCACGACCGGCAGCAGGCCCGCGGCCACGGCGCCCAGCGCACCGCCGATGATCACCGGCTTGCTCGAAGGATGGGCCAGCCCTTCCTTGGCCATGTCCTTCACTTCGTTGACCGCGTCGGTCAGAATCTTGTCGTCGATCGGCTTGTTGGGCATCGCTTACCTCCCGGGATAGACGGGGAACGCCTCGCACAGTTCGGTGACGCGGCGCCGCACGCTTTCCTCGACTTGTGCGTCGCCCGCATCGCCGTTCTTCCGCATGCCTTCCAGCACTTCGGCGATCAGGCCGCCGACCTTGCGGAATTCGGCCGGGCCGAAGCCGCGCGTGGTCGCCGCGGGGGTGCCCAGCCGGATGCCGGACGTCTTCGTGGGCGGCAGCGGATCGAACGGGATGGCGTTCTTGTTGCAAGTCAGGAACGCGCGGTCGAGGCCCACTTCGGCGGCCTTTCCGGTCACTTCCTTGGGGCCGAGATCGACCAGCATGAGGTGGTTGTCCGTCCCGCCCGAAACGATCCTCAGGCCATGTTCCTCGAGGCTGGCGGCAAGGGCCTTGGCATTTTCGACCACGGAATGGGCATAGGCCTTGAACTCCGGCCGCAGCGCTTCGCCGAAAGCCACCGCCTTGGCCGCGATCACATGCATCAGCGGGCCGCCCTGCATCCCCGGGAACACGGCGCTGTTGAACTTCTTCGCCAGCGCTTCGTCATTGGTGAGGATGATGCCGGAACGCGGGCCGCGCAGGCTCTTGTGCGTGGTGCTGGTGACGACGTGCGCATGCGGGAACGGCGAAGGATGCGCGCCGCCCGCCACCAGGCCGGAGAAGTGCGACATGTCCACCAGCAGGTGCGCGCCCACCTCGTCCGCGATCTCGCGGAACGCGGCGAAATCCCAATGCCGGGGATAGGCGGTCGCGCCGGCGATGATCAGCTTCGGCTTGTGCTCCTGGGCGAGGGCGCGGACGGTGTCCATGTCCAGCCGCTGGTCTTCCTGGCGCACGCCATAAGGCACGGCGTTGAACCACTTGCCGCTCATGTTCACGGGCGAACCATGGGTCAGGTGCCCGCCGGCCGCCAGGTCCAGGCCCATGAACGTGTCGCCGGGCTTCAGCAGCGCCAGGAACACCGCCTGGTTCATCTGGCTGCCGCTGTTCGGCTGCACATTGGCGAATTCGCAATGGAACAGTTGCTTGGCCCGCTCGATCGCCAGCCGCTCCACCTCGTCGGCATAGTCGCACCCGCCGTAATAGCGGCGGCCGGGATAGCCTTCGGCATACTTGTTGGTGAAGACGGAGCCGGTCGCTTCCAGCACGGCCGGGCTGGCGATGTTTTCGCTGGCGATCAGCTCGATCCGATCGCGCTGGCGGCCGAGTTCCCGCCCGATGATCGCCGCCACGTCCGGATCGGCTTCCGCCAGGTTGTCTTGCCAGAAGCGGCGGAGAGGATCGGCTTCGAGGGCGGGGCTGGTCAGCGAGTTCATGGAATCAGGCGTCCTGTGGGATTTTCGACAGTTTCTCGACGCGGCGGGCATGCCGGTCGCCGGCGAACGGGGTGGAAAGGAAGGTTTCGAGACAGGCCTTGGCCATGTCGATGCCGACGAGTCGAGCCCCCATCGCGATCACGTTGGCGTCGTTGTGCTCACGCGCCAGGCGGGCGGAGACAGGTTCCGAAACGAGCGCGCAGCGCGCCGCCGGCACGCGGTTGACCGCGATCGAGATGCCTATCCCGCTGCCGCACAGCGCCACGCCATATTCCGCGCGCCCGCCGGCGATGTGTTCGGCCAGCTTGTAGCCGTAATCGGGATAATCCACGGAAGCGGTGCTGTCCGGGCCGAGGTCGGCGACATCATGCCCCAGTTCGCGCAGGTGGCCGGCAAGCTCCGCCTTCAGCGCGAAGGCCGCGTGATCGGAAGCAATGGCGATCTTCATCACTGCGCACATAGTGGCTCGCGCCGCGCTGTGCCACCGCAAATGGGCTTTGCTCTGGATCAGCCTGGCTTCCAGCGCGCGGCGGCAACTTTTTTGTGAACCTTTTTTGACATCGCGCGTTTGCCAGCTGCGGACAGGTCTGCTCTGCATGGAGGATGATTGGCCGTACCGTGCTGGATGAGGCCGTAGCGCCCGCTATCGAAAACCCGCCGGAACAAGCAGTCCGTTGGAGAGCCGTGCTGCTTGCCGGTGACAGGCCGGGCGGCGATTCGCTGGCCCGGCAATTCTCCGTTTCGTCGAAATCGCTGGTTCCCGTCGCCGGGAAGCCGATGCTGGCCCATGTGCTGGAAACCCTCCTGGCCTATCCCCGGATCGGCGAGGTGCTGGTGCTGGCTCAGCATCCGGAGGTGCTGTTCGATCACCCGGCGCTGATCCGGCACAGTCTGGATCCCCGGGTGCGGCTCGTCAGATCGGGCGGCCGGATCTCCACGTCGCTCATGGCAGTGCTGCGCAATTCGGACTGGCCGGTTCTGGTGACCACTGCCGATCACGTGCTGCTGGATGCGGCCATGCTGAACTGGTTTCTGGACCATTCCGGCCATTGCGACGCGGCGGTGGGCATAGCGGAAAGGACGGTGGCCGCGGCCGAAGCGCTGGACGGCAACAGGACCTGGCTGCATTTCCGCGATGTCGATGTCACGGGCGCGAACCTGTTCGCGTTCAACGGCCCCCGGATCTTCGCCGGGCTCGCTTACTGGAAACGGCTGGAAGCGCACCGCAAGAAGCCCTGGCGCATGGCGTGGGAACTGGGGCCCTGGTTGCTGCTGCGGATGATGTTCAGGCGGCTTTCGCTGGATGAAGGCTTCGCCGCGCTCAGCCGCAAGCTGGGCCTGACGGTCCATGCCGTTCGCATTCCTTATGCACGGGCGGGGGTGGACGTGGACAAATATGCGGACCATGTGCTGGTGGAGGGATTGCTCACCAGACAGGTATAGATGAGGCTGCTTTCGATTTTCGACGTGGATCGCACGATCACGCGCAAGCCCACTTACAGCCTGTTCCTCCTCTTCGCGATGCGGCGCCATGCGCCGTGGCGCGTGCTGCTGCTGCCCCTGCTGCTGCCCGTCGCGCTGGCTTATGCCGCCGGGATCGTATCGCGTTCCACGATGAAGGAAGCGATGCACCGCGTGGCCCTGGGAAGGCATGTACCGCGCGAACAGGCCCGCGCGCTGGCGGAGGCGTTCGCGGAGCGGCTGTTTCGCAGCGGGCTCTATCCCCAGGCGGTGGAGCGCATGGCGGCTGAACGCGCGGCCGGCCGCACTGTCATGCTCGCCACGGCCGCGCCGGCGCTTTACATCGAGCCGCTGGCCCGGCGCCTCGGCATCGCCGACGTGGTCGCGACCGCCGGGGTGCATGAGGGCGAGGGCCTGACTCATCGGATCGCTGGCGCCAATTGCTATGGCTCGGCCAAGCTGGCGATGATCGTCGCCGCGCTGCAGGATCGGGGCATTGCGCGGGACGGGGCGCATATCCGCTTCTTCACCGATCATGCGTCCGACCAGGCGGTCTGCGAATGGGCGGACGAGCCGTTCGCCGTCAATCCATCGCCCCGGATGTTGGCGCTGGCGCGGCGCGAGCGCTGGCCGGTGCTCGACTGGCGGGGGGCGTGAGCCGTGCGCGTCGGCTTCCTTTTCAATCATGTGGCCGGCCATCAGGTGGCCCACGCGCTTCCCATCGCCCTGGCCATGGCGCGGGCCTACCCCGCCGTACAGGTGCGCCTCTTCGTCACGCCGGGGCCGGCGGAACAGGAAGTGCGGCGGCTGTGGGAGACCGGGGGCGCGCCTTCCAACGGCACGATCGAGCGGCTGCAGCCGCCTTCCGGGGCGGCGCGTTGGCTCACCCGGCTTTCAGGGGGCGCCTTGCCGACGGATCGCCTTTCGATCCTGCGCCGCAATCTGGCGCGCTTTGCCGAATGCGATGCGCTGGTGGCGCCGGAAAAGACCTTCGCGCTGCTCAAGACCCGGTTCGGCCTGAAAACCGCGCTGATCCACACCCGGCACGGCGCGGGCGATCGCGCGATCGGCTTCGACAAGGCGAGCGGCAAGTTCGATCTCGCGCTCCTGTCCGGTCCCAAGACCCGTGACCGGCTGCAGGTGGCCGGCCTGCTGAAGCCGGGCGGATACGCGATCGTCGGCTATCCCAAGTTCGATCTGCCGCCGGGCAAGCCGCCGGGGCCGCTGTTCGACAAACCGCGCCCGACCGTGCTGTACAATCCGCATCCTTCGCCCGCGCTATCGTCCTGGTATCGGATGGGGCCGGCGGTGCTGGAATGGTTCGCGGATCAGGATCGCTTCAACCTGATCTTCGCGCCGCATGTCATGCTGTTCGCCAAGCGCTGGACGATCGCTCTCGATCCGCTGTCGGTCGCCCGGGTGCCGCCGATTCCCGAACGGATTTTCACCGCGCCCAATATCCACGTGGACACCGGCAGCGCGGCGCTGTTCGACATGACCTATACCGCGCTGGCCGATATCTACCTGGGTGACGCCAGCAGCCAGGTCTATGAGTTCCTGCGCTGGCCGCGCCCTTGCGTTTTTCTCGATGCCGCGGGCCGGCAATGGCAGGGCGATCCCGATTTCAACCATTGGCGGGCCGGGCCGGTGGTCCGCTCGATCCCTGAAATGGCCGAGGCGCTGTCCGCCGTCGTGGACGATCCGGGCCGCTATGCCGAAGTGCAGAGAGAGCTTTTCGCCTATACCTTCGATCTCGGCGCGCGCCCTTCGGCGGAGAGGGCCGCCAATGCGATCGTCGAATGGCTGGAACGGCGGGGTGCGGGATAAGGAAAGCCCCGGCGCCGCTAGGCGTCGGGGCTCCTGATGACGTCTTCAATCTCTTGAAGTCGTCTCATCACCAAAAGACTTTTACATCGTTTGGCATAGGTAAAACGGCCGGATGCCCGGGAGGTTCCCGCCCCGGCAAAAAATTTCACTGGTCCAGGAAACTGCGCATCTTGCGGCTGCGGCTGGGGTGCTTGAGCTTGCGCAGCGCCTTAGCCTCGATCTGCCGGATGCGTTCGCGGGTGACAGAGAACTGCTGCCCCACTTCCTCCAGCGTGTGATCGGTGTTCATGCCGATGCCGAAGCGCATGCGCAGCACGCGCTCCTCGCGCGGGGTCAGGCTGGCCAGCACGCGGGTGACGGTTTCCTTGAGGTTGGCCTGGATCGCCGCGTCCACCGGGATCACCGCGTTCTTGTCCTCGATGAAATCGCCCAGGTGCGAATCCTCCTCGTCGCCGATCGGCGTTTCGAGGGAGATCGGCTCCTTGGCGATCTTCATCACCTTGCGCACTTTCTCCAGCGGCATGGAAAGGCGCTCGGCCATTTCCTCCGGCGTCGGCTCGCGGCCCTGTTCGTGCAGGAACTGGCGGCTGGTGCGCACCAGCTTGTTGATCGTCTCGATCATGTGCACCGGGATGCGGATCGTGCGCGCCTGATCGGCGATGCTGCGGGTGATCGCCTGCCGGATCCACCAGGTGGCATACGTGCTGAACTTGTAGCCACGGCGATACTCGAACTTGTCGACCGCCTTCATCAGGCCGATGTTGCCTTCCTGGATCAGGTCCAGGAATTGCAGCCCGCGATTGGTGTATTTCTTGGCGATGGAGATCACCAGGCGCAGGTTCGCCTCCACCATCTCCTTCTTGGCAATGCGTGCCTCGCGCTCGCCCTTCTGGACCATGTTCACGATCCGGCGGAACTCATTGAGGCTCATGCCCGTCTGGCCCGCGATGTCGGCGATCTCGGCGCGGATGCGCTCGGCCGGCTCGGCTTCGTTCTGGGCGAAGGCGGCCCACTTCTTGTCCTTCTTCGCCATGGAGGCGAGCCAGCCTTCGTCAAGCTCGTGCCCGACGTATTCGGCCAGGAAATCGGCGCGCTTGACCTTGTGGCGCTCCGCCAGGCGCAGCATCTGGCCGCCCAGCGTGGTCAGCCGGCGGTTGAAGGCATAGAGGTTGTCCACCAGGAACTCGATCTTGGTGGCGTGGAACTGCACGCTCTCCACCTCGGCGGTGAGCTGTTCGCGCAGGTCCTCGTACTTCTTTTCCTTGGCCTTGGGGAAATCCTCGCCCCGGCCCAGCACGTCCACGCGTTCTGCCTGGATCTTCTCGAACTTCTTGAACAGGTCGGTGATACGGGCGAAGCGTTCCAGCGCCTCGGGCTTCAGCGCCGCTTCCATCTGGGCGAGGGACAAGGTATTGTCCTCCTCGTCCTCCTCCTCGCGGCGGCGGGCGCGCGGCTCGCCGTCCTCATCCTCGTCGCTCTCTTCCTCGTGCTCCTCGACGTCTTCCTCTTCCTTGTAGGAAGGGCCGGCGGTCTTCTCGCTGATCTCGCCGTCGTCGTCGTCTTCCTCGGCGCCGTCCTCCATCTTGTCGACCGGCGGCTCCTTGGAGAGCATGGCGTCGAGATCGAGGATCTCGCGCAGCTGCATCTCACCCGCGTTGAGCGCTTCGGACCACTGGATGATGGCGTGGAAGGTGATCGGGCTTTCGCACAGGCCGATGATCATGGTGTCGCGGCCGGCCTCGATCCGCTTGGCGATGGCGATCTCGCCTTCGCGGCTGAGCAGTTCCACCGCGCCCATCTCGCGCAGGTACATCCGCACCGGATCGTCGGTGCGCTCGGTGGTTTCCTTCTTCTTCTTTTCGGGGACATGGCCGGACATGTCGCCTTCCGACGATTCCTCGTCACCGGCGGCGGCCAGTTCCTCGGCCTCGTTCTCGCTGTCTTCCTCGGCCGCGTCTTCGTCGGTTTCGACGATGTTGACGCCCATTTCCGAGATCGCGGACATGACATCCTCGATCTGCTCGCTGGACATCTGGTCCTGCGGCAGGGCTTCGTTAAGCTCGTCCACGGTGATGTAGCCACGGCGCTTCGCCTTGGCGATGAGCTTCTTCACCGACGCCTCGTTGAGGTCGATCAGCGGTGCGTCGTCAGTGCCGGTGGTGTCGTCCGAAGCCATGATCTCTTGCGTCAACCTGTTTCCTGTCCGTTGGCGCGGGCCTCGCCCGTCGCCGCCGCCTTGTGCCCCATTGCCGGCCCCGGTTCTTCCTGGGCGGCACGCTTGCGGGCCATGTGCCCGAGTCGCAACTCTATTTCCAGCTTTCGTTGGCGCAGCCGCTGCTGCTCGGCGAAAGCACCGTCAGGGTCGATATCGAAACGAGCCGTGGCCGCAGCGATGGCGGCGTCCAGCGCTGGCCGTTCGACCAGCAACGCTACCGCTTCGGCCAGTTCCTCGCGCGCGACCTGCGGATCAGTGCCTTCCACGAGGAAGGAAAACATGGCGTTATCCGGCGGCGGCGTCTGGATGCCCGGGGCGGATATGGTGTGGCGCGCGCCGCCTTCAAGTCCGTCCGCCCGGTCCAGCAGCGCATCGATGGCCCGGGCCAGCCGCGGCTCGGCAGGGGCGAGGCTGAGCAGCGCTTCCGCATGGCGGGGAATCTGGTCGGGATGGCGGGCCAGCCCGTCGAGCACGGCCTGCGCCAGCCCGTCGCGCGGATTGACGCCGGCGGCCCGGCGCAGCCGGTCGGACGCCCCCGCCACGGCTGCGCGGGAATCCCCGCGAAAGGGCCTGTCGCGAAAGGGCCTGTCGCGGGGGGGCGCTTCGCGTTTGGGGAACGCGAAGGCCGAGAACCGATCGAGCAGGTCACGCCGATAAAGCGCGCGAATGTCCGTGTTCTGGATCGCCTCAACATGTTCGAGCACGCGGGCCTTGAGCCCAGCCTTGTCCTCGGGTGAGGCGAGGGGGGCGGCCGCGCGCTCATGCTCCCACAGCGTGTCGAGCAGGCTGGCCGGCTCCGCCAGCAGGGTTTCCATCGCCTGGCTTCCCCTGGCCTTGACCAGGTCATCGGGGTCCATCCCGGCCGGAAGCGTGACGAACCGCAGCGAATGGCCCGGCATCAGCATTGGCAAGGCCCGCGCCGCCGCCCGCATCGCCGCGCGCTTGCCGGCGGCGTCGCCGTCGAAGCACAGCACGGGCTTGTCGCTCAGGCGCCACAGAAGCTCGATCTGCCGTTCGGTCAGCGCGGTGCCCATCGGCGCCACGGCGTCCTCGATCCCGGCGGCGGCGAGGGCGATCACGTCCATGTAGCCTTCCACCACCACGATCCGCCCGCTCTTGCGCGAGACCGGCCCGGCCCGGTGCAGATTGTACAGCGTGCGCCCCTTGTCGAACAAAGGAGTATCGGGTGAATTCAGATACTTGGGCGCATCCTTTTTCGTGTTATCGAGGATTCGTCCGCCGAACGCGATCACGCGCCCGCGCGCATCGTGGATCGGCAGCGTCAGCCGGTCGCGGAAGCGGTCGTAAGGCTCCTTGTCCTCCACCGCGATCCGCAGGCCCGCCTCGATCAGCAGGGCATCGTCGAATTGCGACAGCGCCCGCCGCAGCGCAGTGCGGCTGTCCGGCGCATAGCCGAAGCCGAACCGCTCGATCGTCCGCTGGTTGAAGCCGCGCGCCTGGAGATAGGCCCGCGCTTTCTCTCCCTCGGCGGAACGCAGGCTGTCCTCGAACCACGCCTGCGCCGCCGCCATGACGTCATGCAGCCCGGCCCGCTGCTCCGCCGCCCGCGCCTCGCGCGGATCGGCGCGGGGCACCTCCATCCCGGCCTCGGCCGCCAGCTCCTTCACCGCATCCATGAACGAAAGGCCGCGCTGGTCCGTCATCCACCGGATCACGTCACCATGCGCGCCGCAGCCGAAGCAGTGGTAGAACCCTTTCTCGTCATTGACGGTGAAGCTCGGCGTCTTCTCGTTATGAAACGGGCAGCATGCCTTCCACTCCCGCCCGGCGCGCGTGAGCTTCGTCGTGCGCATGACCACGCCGGACAGCGTGACTCGCGCCCTCAGTTCGTCGAGCCATTGGGGGGTCAGCATCCTACTGCCCTGCTGCTTGAGGGACGGAAAGGGAATCCTCTTTTCCGTTCGTGTCGAGCGAAGTCGAGACACGTTCGTGCGGCGGTCGAGCAAAGAAAGACAGCCGCTCCCAGTCCCCATCCGCCAAGGCTTCCTTCTTCGCCCGTGACCACTTCTTCACACGCATCTCGCACTCCAGGGCTTCGTAGCGTGTTGGAAAGTCGTCCGCCCAGATCAGGGAGATCGGGCGGCGGCGCGAGGTGAAGTCGCAGAAGCCCCCCTGGTGATGTTCTGCAATGCGCCGTTCGAGATCGTCCGTGTGGCCGGTGTAATACCTCCCGTCAGAGCAACGCAGGATGTAGCACCAGAAAGCCATTGAGCATCATACCAGGCCAACGTGTCTCGACTTCGCTCGACACGAACGGGGAGGGGAATCGTATTGGATGGAGATTGCCGCTCGCCTTGGACGAAGTCGAGAGGCCGCGGCGCTTACCCCAAGCTCTCCTTCACCCACCCGCTCGCACGGCCCATGTCGAGCACGGTGCCATGGCGCGCTTTCAGTTCGGCCATGACGCGGCCCATGTCCTTCATGCCGCTCGCCCCGAGTTCCACCTTGATCGACTCGATGGCGGCCTTGGTCTCCGCCTCGTCCATCTGGCAGGGGAGGAATTCCTCGATCACCGCCAGTTCGCCGCGCTCTATGGCCGCCAGTTCCTCGCGCCCGCCTTTCTCGTACATCTCGGTCGACTCGCGGCGCTGCTTGGCCATCTTCTGCAGCGTGTCGATCACCAGCGCGTCGTCTTCCATCGGCTTACTCGCGGTGCGCTGCTCGATGTCGCGGTCCTTGATCCGGGCGAGGATCAGCCGCACGGCGGCCAGCCGCTCCTTCTCGCCGGCCTTCATCGCCGCAATCTGCGCCTGCTTGAGATCGTCGCGGAGCATTTTTCGTATCTTTCCAGTGGATGGTTCTGCCGCCAGGCGGCCTAGCGGCATTTTTCACCGCTGGCGAGGTTGACGCGGGGGAAGGGCGGCTCTAGCGGCAGCGACTTAGCACCCATTGTCGAAAATTCCTCGAACGGAGAGCCCATGGCCCTGTCCGCGTCTTCTGCTGCGCAACCCAAGGGGGCGACCGGAGTCCTCGTCCTCGCCGATGGAACGGTGATCTGGGGCCGGGGCTTCGGCGCGGTAGGCAGCGCGGTGGGCGAACTGTGCTTCAACACCGCGATGACCGGCTATCAGGAGATCATGACCGATCCCTCCTACGCGGCGCAGATCATCACTTTCACCTTCCCGCATATCGGCAACGTCGGCGCCAATCCGCAGGACATCGAGTCGCAGGTGGAAGGTGCCGTCGGCTGCGTGGTGCGGGAGGAAGTGACCCCCTCATCCAACTTCCGCGCCGAAAGCGAATTCGGCGATTGGCTGGCGGCGCTGGGCAAGATCGGCCTGTCCGGCGTGGATACCCGCGCGCTCACCCGCCGCATCCGCACCTTGGGCGCACCGAACGCGGTAATCGCACACGATCCCAAGGGCGAATTCGACGTGCCCGCGCTGCTCAGGCAGGCGCAGGAGTGGCCGGGGCTGGAAGGCATGGACCTTGCCCTCCGCGTCAGCCGCGAGAAGCACCAGCACTGGGAAGGTGGCACCTGGCAGCTGGGGCAGGGCTACGAAAAGCCCCTCCCCTTCAGGGGAGGGGTTGGGGTGGGGAATGTAAGCTCCACGCCCGACAACCCCCACCCCCCGGCCCCCTCCCCCGAAGGGGAGGAGGGGAAGCGCCCCCATGTCGTCGCGGTCGATTACGGTTCCAAGGACAACATCTTCCGCAACCTGGTGAAGGCCGGCGCGCGGGTCACGGTGGTGCCGGCGCAGACGTCGCTGGAAGACATCCTCGCCCTCTCGCCCGATGGCGTGTTCCTCTCCAACGGCCCCGGCGATCCGGCGGCGACCGGCGAATACGCCGTGCCGACGATCCGCGCGCTGCTGGATCGGGACATGCCGGTGTTCGGCATCTGCCTGGGGCATCAGATGCTCGGCCTCGCGCTGGGCGCGCAGACCCTGAAGATGAACCAGGGCCACCGCGGCGCCAACCACCCGGTCAAGCGCGTCTCCGACGGCGTGGTGGAGATCACCAGCATGAACCACGGCTTCGTGGTGGATCGCGAGACCCTGCCCGGCAACGTGGAGGAAACCCACGTCTCCCTGTTCGACGGCTCCAACGCCGGCCTTTCGGTGAAGGGCAAGAAAGCCTTCAGCGTGCAATACCACCCCGAAGCGAGCCCCGGCCCGCACGACAGCTACTACCTGTTCGAGAAGTTCGTGGGGATGTTGGGGTGAGGCGAGATCGTCTCATCTGGTTTGCCGCGGGAGCAGCGACGAGCGCTGTCCTATCTATTTCGACATGGTGGTTGTTGCCGGATCCGATATTTCAACTTGAGATTGTTGGAGACCAAGCGGAGCAACCACATGCGTCTATGACCTTGAAAGAGCTACCGTGGGTATCGCCCTCTCGTATGGCTTTTGAATGTGGTCTCGCTGACTTCAAGGTTGTTTCGGTAACCGAGGGGCAGGAGCAGGTGCTCGCCCCTCTTGATAGCAACGGGACTGATGCAGTTAGTTGCGTGCTCGCAGCGAATGGCCAGCCATCCGAACATCCGCTTCGCATTTCTATCAATCAAACGAGAAATTGATGCCCCGTCGCACTGACATTTCCTCGATCCTCGTCATCGGCGCCGGCCCGATCATCATCGGCCAGGCGTGCGAGTTCGACTATTCCGGCACCCAGGCGATCAAGGCGCTGAAGGAGGAGGGGTATCGGGTCGTCCTGGTCAACTCCAACCCGGCGACGATCATGACCGATCCCGAATTCGCCGACGCGACCTATATCGAGCCGATCACGCCCGAAATCGTGGCGAAGATCATCGCCAAGGAAACGACCGCCCATCCCGGTTCCTGGGCGCTGCTGCCGACCATGGGCGGGCAGACGGCGCTCAACACCGCGCTGGCGCTGTACAACGACGGCACGCTGGACAGGTTCGGCGTGCAGATGATCGGCGCCGATGCCGATGCCATCGACAAGGCGGAGAACCGCCAGCGCTTCCGCGAGGCGATGGACAGGATCGGCCTCGAAAGCGCCCGTTCCGGCCTCGCGCACAGTGTGGAGGGCGCGCTGGCGGTGCTGGAGCACACCGGCCTGCCGGCGATCATCCGCCCCAGTTTCACCCTGGGCGGCACCGGCGGCGGCGTGGCTTACAACCGGGCGGAGTTCGAGGCGGTCGTCCGCTCCGGCCTCGACGCCAGCCCGACCACCGAAGTCCTGATCGAGGAATCGCTGCTCGGCTGGAAGGAGTTCGAGATGGAAGTGGTCCGCGACAAGGCGGACAATGCCATCATCATCTGCTCGATCGAGAACGTCGATCCGATGGGCGTCCACACCGGGGATTCGATCACCGTCGCCCCGGCGCTGACGCTGACGGACAAGGAATACCAGCTCATGCGCTCGGCCAGCATCGCCGTGCTGCGTGAGATCGGGGTGGAGACGGGCGGCTCCAACGTGCAGTTCGCGGTCAATCCGAAGGATGGCCGGCTGATCGTGATCGAGATGAACCCGCGCGTCTCGCGCAGTTCGGCGCTGGCGTCGAAGGCCACCGGCTTCCCCATCGCCCGCGTCGCCGCCAAGCTGGCGGTCGGCTATACGCTGGACGAGATCACCAACGAGATCACCGGCGCCACCCCCGCCAGCTTCGAACCGACTATTGACTATGTGGTGACGAAGATCCCGCGCTTCGCGTTCGAGAAGTTCAAGGGCGCCAAGGCGGAGCTGTCCACCGCGATGAAGTCGGTGGGCGAAGTCATGGCCATCGGCCGCAACTTCAAGGAATCGCTGCAAAAGGCGCTGCGCGGCCTGGAAACCGGGCTCGACGGGCTCAACCGGGTGGTCGAGCTGGAAGGCGCCAGCCGTGACGAGATCACCGCCGCGCTCAGCCACGCCACGCCGGATCGCCTGCTGAAGGCGGCCCAGGCTTTCCGCGAGGGTTTCACGCTCGAGGAAATCCACGCCATCACGCATTACGATCCGTGGTTCCTCCGCCATATCGAGGAGATCGTGCAGGAAGAAGCGCGGATCAGGCGGGAAGGCCTGCCCAGCGATGCGGCCGGCCTCCGGCGGCTCAAGGCCATGGGCTTTTCCGACAAGCGCCTCGCCACCCTGGCGGTGCGTTCCGTGGGCGTCGCCGGCGGCCTGGCCGAGACGCAGGCCCGGCGTTCCGGCCTGCTGCACGATGCCCTCGTCGCCATGGCCGGCGCCACCAGCGAGGACGAGGTGCGCGCCCTGCGCCAGCGGCTCGGCGTCCTGCCGGTGTTCAAGCGCATCGACAGCTGCGCCGCCGAGTTCGAGGCGATCACGCCCTACATGTATTCGACCTACGAAGCGCCCAGCTTCGGCGAGGCCGAGAACGAGGCCGATCCCAGCGACCGGCGCAAGATCGTCATCCTCGGCGGCGGACCAAACCGGATCGGGCAGGGGATCGAATTCGATTACTGCTGCGTCCACGCCTGCTTCGCGCTGAGCGAGGCCGGCTATGAAACGATCATGGTCAACTGCAACCCGGAAACGGTCAGCACCGATTACGACACGTCAGACCGGCTTTATTTCGAGCCGTTGACGGCGGAAGACGTGATGGAGATCCTGCGCGTCGAACAGTCGCGGGGTCAGCTTGTCGGCGTGATCGTCCAGTTCGGCGGCCAGACCCCGCTCAAGCTCGCCGGCGCGCTGGAGAAGGCGGGCATCCCGATCCTCGGCACCTCGCCCGATGCGATCGACCTGGCCGAAGACCGGGAGCGGTTCGCCAGGCTGGTCAACCAGCTCGGCCTCAAGCAGCCGATGAACGGCATCGCCCGCAGCCGGGACGAGGCGGCGGCCGTGGCCGCGCGCATCGGCTATCCGGTCCTGCTGCGCCCCAGCTACGTCCTCGGCGGGCGGGCGATGGAGATCGTCGATTCCGAAGCCCAGCTCGATGCCTATATCGCCACTGCGGTCAACGTTTCGGGCGATAGCCCGGTGCTGATCGATCAGTACCTGCGCGATGCGATCGAATGCGATGTCGATGCGCTGTGCGATGGCGAGCAGGTGACGATCGCCGGCGTGATGCAGCATATCGAGGAAGCCGGCGTCCATTCGGGCGACAGCGCGGCCACCTTGCCGCCTTACAGCCTGCCCGATGACGTGGTTGCCGAGATGGAGCGGCAGGCGCGCGCCCTGGCCACGGCGCTCGGCGTCAAGGGCCTGATGAACGTGCAGTTCGCGGTGAAGGACGGGGATGTCTACCTGATCGAGGTCAACCCGCGCGCCAGCCGCACGGTGCCTTTCGTGGCCAAGGCCATCGGCCAGCCGATCGCGAAATATGCCGCGCGGATCATGGCCGGTGAAAAGCTCGCCGATCTGCCGCCGATCGATTGGCGGATCGATTACATGACGGTGAAAGAGGCGGTGTTCCCCTTCGCCCGCTTCCCCGGTTCCGATCCGGTCCTGACGCCGGAGATGAAGTCCACCGGCGAAGTCATGGGGATCGATCGCGATTTTCCCACGGCCTACAGCAAGTCGCAGCTGGGGCAGGGCACCGAGCTGCCTTCCCAGGGCACGCTGTTCGTCTCGGTGAAGGACAGCGACAAGCCGCTGATCGTCGGGCCAGTAAAGCAGCTGGCCGATCTCGGCTTCAAGGTGCTGGCCACCGGCGGCACGGCCCAATACCTGGCCGATGCCGGCGTTCCGGTCGAACGGGTGAACAAGGTGGCCGAAGGGCGCCCCCACATCGTCGATCGCATCATCGACGGTGAGATCGCGCTGATCTTCAACACCACCGAAGGCTGGCAGAGCCACAAGGACAGCCATTCGATCCGCGCTTCGGCGCTGGAAAAGAAGATCCCCTATTACACCACCGCCGCGGCCTCGGCGGCCACCGCCAGGGCGATCGCGACGGTGCGGGCGAGCGAGCTTGAAGTGCGCTCGTTGCAGGACTATTATACCTGAAGGACGTTAACCTCTCCCGACAATCGAATGGCGTTTGGCCGCCCGCGATGGGCGGACAAGGGTTCCTTTGGCGAGAGATGAAGGCAGACAGGGAAGATCCATGGAAAGAGTGCCGATGCTGGCGGAAGGCTACGAAAAGCTGACCGCCGACCTCCAGGCCTTGAGGCTCGAACGGCCGAAGATCGTCGATGCGATCGAGGAAGCGCGCGCGCATGGCGATTTGTCCGAAAACGCCGAATATCATGCCGCCAAGGAACGCCAGGGCCAGGTCGAAGCGCAGATCGCCGATCTGGAAGATCGCGTCAGCCGGGCCCAGATCATCGATCCCACCACCCTGTCGGGGGACCGCGTGGTGTTCGGCGCCACCGTCACCGTGCTCGACGATGACGAAAAGCCGCAACGCTACCAGATCGTGGGACAGGCCGAATCCGATGCCCGGAACGGCCGCATCTCGTACGATTCCCCCCTCGGCCGCGCGCTGATCGGCAAGCAGGTGGGCGAAGAAGTGGAAGTCACCGTGCCCAGCGGCGACAGGTTCTTCCTGATCAACAAGATCGAATTCGTCTGACGCGCGCTCCCCTCCCGCGTGCGGGAGGGACTGGGGCAGGACGTGTCCCATTCGCCCCGCTTTCGGCGGCAGGCTGACGGCCGAACCTGATCCGCTACCCCTGTTGGCGGATCAGGACGCTCCCTCTCGTCGACTGGCAGAAAGTCCATTTCTGCCAGACTACCCACCGCTCGCCATTCCGAGGAGCGAAGCGACAAAGCAATCCAGAGCGGCGCAAAACGCCCTGGCTCGTTGGTCAAGGCCAGCCGCTTCCGCTACGCTCGCAATGACGAAATCGGGGGAACCCGCCTCAACGCCCCAAAGCTCTTCCCGTTTGATCGGAATAGGAGCCGGGCATAAGGGCCCCCCTTTCGTCATTCCCGCGAAAGCGGGAACCCAGCGCAACAGGCAACCCCGCGCGAAGCGCTCGGCCTCACACGGGCGGCAGTTCCGGCTCCAACAGCCGGTGCAGGTGGACGATGACGTATTTCATCTCGGCATCGTCCACGGTGCGCTGCGCCCAGGCACGCCAGGCTTCCTCGGCCTCGGCATAATTGGGGAAGACACCCACGAAATGGATGTTCTTGAGATCCTGGAACTCAAGAGTCTGGGGATCGGTAACCCGCCCACCCATTACGAGATGCAGGAGCTGTTTCGTCATTGCCTGGCCTTGTGCGGAAACCCCGGTTTCATCCGGTCCCATAGGGAATTGTCAGGGCGCTGCAAAGCCGCCGCATGAGGCCGGCGGCAAGCAGCCAAACAGGGGCGAAAGGTCAGTTGAAATGGTCGCCCAGCATCTTGCCCAGGCGCTTGCGGGCACCGCGTGAGGCGGTGCGCGCCGCGTCGCCCAGCTCGCTTGCCCTGTGGCTGGCGCGATGGCCGGCGTCGCGCCCCGCATCGCGCGCGGCGCTGCCCAGTTCCTCCAGCTTTTCAGCGCCCGCGTGGCTGGCTTCCTGGGCCGCTTCCAGCGCCTGGTGCGCATAGACGATCGCCAGTTCGGCCCCCAGCGTGGCCAGGTTGCCGGCCGCCTGCGCGGCCTTGCGGCCCAGCTTGCGGGTGGGCGAACGCTTGAACATCCCGCTCACCAGCACGCCGATCGCCAGCCCGCCGGCCACGGTCGCCAGCGGATGCTCGCGGGCGAAGGAGACCAGCCTGTCCTTGGTGTCCAGCGCCTGCTCGCCCGCGCGATCGACGATGGTCGTGCGTCCGCGATCTTCGTTGCGCCTTTGCGCCTGGGCTACTTTCTGCTTGATCTCGGCACGCTTGGCTTCGGTCATGATGTCGGTCTTTCTTCCCTGGATTTCTGCTTTCCGGAACGGTCGGCGGCGCCAGCCGGTTCCTCCGGCTCCTCGGTTTCGTCCTCGCTGCCCAGCAGGCGGCCGAGGGCATCCATGATCGGCCCGCGGGCAAGCCACAGGATCGCCGCGATCGCGCCGGCGGCCACCTTGCCGCCGTGCGCCTCGGCATAGTCCACCGCGTCGTCCACCATGTCGCGAGTGCCTTCGCCGAGCCGGTCGGCCAGGCGCGCGCCCAGGCCCTTTTCCCGGATATCGGTGCGAATGAACGCCAGATCGGCCTTGAACAGCGCCAGCGCCGCGTCGCGCAGGGCACGGTCTTCCGCCAGCCGCTCGTCCAGCCTGCTCATGGCTTGTGTCCGCCCGTGCCCTCGATCGCGCTCATCAGCCGGTTCCAGCGCTCGCTCGCGGCACGGCCGGCGATCACCGTGCCGACCAGGAGGAGACCCACCACCAGCGCGCTGGCGCCCCAGGCCGTCAGGAGCGGAGTCAGCGCGATGATCAGCCCCACCGTCAGCCCCATGAGCGCGAGACAGCCGAACACCGCCGCCACCGCGCCCAGGATAAACGCACTCCTGGCCTTGTCGCCGACATAGGCCGCGCGGGTTTTCTGATAGGCGATTTCCGCTTCGAGATAAGTCTTCCCGTCTTCGATCAGCGCCTCGACGTCCTCGATCAGCGAACGTTCGCTGTCGCGCGATGCCGGGTCGGCCCCGGGCAAAGCGGTGCCGCCCCCTTCCAGCGAAGGGGGGGTGCCGTCGTCCTCGTTCCGGCTCACCGACGGAAGAGGCGGGCCAGAAGGAAGCCGGCCAGCGCGGCCAGGCCGACAGCCGCGGCCGGGCTCTTGCGCACCATTTCGCGCGCGTCCTCGCCCAGTTCCTCCACGCTCTTGCGGTCGAGCGATTCCGCGGTCCGCTGCAATTTCTGCGAGGCGGTGCGGGCATAGTCGCCGTACCGGGCGCCCAGGTTCTCATCCACCTTGCCCGCGTTTTCGCCGACCATGCGGCTGAGGCCCGTCAGTGCTTCGCTGGCCTTGGACTTGCCCTGGACCGCCAGCTCGCCGGCCTTGGTCTTGGCTTCGCCCACCCAGTCGTCGCCGCGTGCCCGCGCCTGGCTGCCATAGTCGCCCACGCGCTCGCGGGCTTCCTCGCCAAGCAGGGCGGCGCCGGCGCGCGCTTCTTCCAGCGCGGCGTTGAAGCGCGATTTGGCTTCCGCGCTCCGCTTGCCCGTCGCCTTGGGAGCCGTGCCGCCGGCATCGCCGGCCTTCGCGGGCGAATTCGTTCCCCCGGTTTTCCGCGGCTTGGTGGTCTTGGCTGTCGTCTCGGCCATGATATCCCCTTTTTCCATTGGCTCGGCCGCCATTTAGGGCCGGATATTCGTTTTGTCCCGGCGGACTTCCTTGCCCGCGCCTATCCCCGAATCGAACGCGGCTTGCACCGCAAGGTTCCGCCGAATAGGACGCCCGGCAACCCCAGCTACAGCCACGCCATGGCCCGATATGGCGGTGCCTTACCTGATTACAACAGTGCCGAGAACGGAGCGCCCCGATGACTGCTATCATTGATATCCACGGACGGGAAATCCTCGATAGCCGGGGCAATCCCACGGTCGAGGTGGACGTGCTGCTGGAAGACGGCAGCTTCGGCCGCGCGGCCGTTCCCTCCGGCGCCTCCACCGGGGCGCACGAAGCCGTGGAACTGCGTGATGGGGCCAAGGCGCGCTATCTCGGCAAGGGCGTGCTGAAAGCCGTCGCCGCCGTCAACGGCGAGATCGCCGACCAGTTGCTCGGCCTCGATGCGGAGGATCAGCGCGACATCGACCTCGCGATGATCGCGCTCGACGGCACGCCCAACAAGGCCCGGCTCGGCGCCAATGCGATCCTCGGCGTCAGCCTCGCGGCGGCCCGGGCGGCGGCGAACGCGCGCGGGATGCCGCTGTGGGCCTATATCGGCGGGGTTTCCGCCCATGTGCTGCCGGTGCCGATGATGAACATCGTCAACGGCGGCGAACATGCCGACAACCCGATCGATTTCCAGGAATTCATGATCATGCCCGTCGGCGCGCCCACTCTGGCGGAAGCGGTGCGCTGGGGCTCGGAGATCTTCCACACGCTGAAGAAAGGGCTCGCCGACAAGGGGCTTTCCACCACGGTCGGCGATGAAGGCGGCTTCGCCCCCAATCTCGCCAGCACGACCGACGCGCTGGACTTCATCATGGCGTCGATCGAAGCCGCCGGCTACCGGCCGGGAGAGCAGGTGGCGATCGCGCTCGATCCCGCGTCCAGCGAATTCTTCCGTGACGGCCGCTATCATATCTCGGGCGAAGGCAAGGTGCTCACGCCGCTGGAGATGGCCGATTACTACGTCGATCTCGTGGCCCGCTATCCGATCCGCTCGATCGAGGACGGCATGGCCGAGGATGATTTCGAAGGGTGGAAGGCGATCACCGATAAGCTGGGCGATCGCATCCAGCTCGTCGGGGACGATCTCTTCGTCACCAATCCCGAACGCCTGCGCATGGGCATCGGCAAGGGCCTGGCCAATTCGCTGCTGGTCAAGGTCAACCAGATCGGCACGCTCACCGAAACGCTGGAGGCCGTCTCCATCGCCCATCGCGCCGGCTATACCGCGGTGATGAGCCACCGTTCGGGCGAGACGGAGGATTCGACCATCGCCGATCTCGCCGTCGCCACCAATTGCGGGCAGATCAAGACCGGCTCGCTCGCCCGCTCCGACCGGCTTGCCAAGTACAACCAGCTCATCCGCATCGAGGAAGAGCTGGGCGACGCCGCCGTGTACGCCGGCACAAGCTGCTTCTGACGCCCTCAACTCCCCTCCCGCTTGCGGGAGGGGCCGGGGGAGGGCCTGTCCAAACCTTTTCCCATACGCTCGACCAGCGCCCGATCCAGCTCGACCGGCGTTTCTTGCACCGCTGGCGCAGGCGATTTATGCGGTTCCACTCGCAACTATCTCCGCGCCTGCCGTGCGCGTCAGCGTAAGGACCGCCATGAACCATCGCCTGATCGCCGCCTTCCTGCTCGGCACCGCCGTCGTCACGCTCGGCCCCGTGGCGTGCAAGGTCTCCGACACGCAGTCCCAGGCCACGCCCACGCCGGGCACCGAGCTGGGCATCCAGACCGCGTGGATGGACACCGCGGTCAAGCCGGGTGACGCCTGGTACGATTACGCCAATGGCCAGTGGATGAAGACCAGCGAGATCCCCGCCGACCGTTCCAGCATCGGCGGCTTCTGGATCGCCGATCAGCGGACTGAAAAGCAGCTGGGGGACCTGATCGCCGGCCTCGAACAGTCGAAGCCCGAAGCCGGCACCGATGCCGCCAAGGTCAAGGCCTATTACGACGCGTTCCTCGATACCGCCACGATCGACCGCCTCGGCATGGCGCCGGTCGAGCCCGATCTCCAGCGCATCGCCGCGATCGCGGACAAGACGGAACTGGCGCGCGTGCTCGGCGCCAATATCCGCGCCGATGTGGACCCGCTCAACTCCACCGATTTCAACACGCCCAACCTGTTCGGCGTCTTCGTCAGCCAGCCGCTGGTGGGCGGGGAAGTGGTGCCCTACATCCTCCAGGGCGGCCTCGGCATGCCGGAGCGCGAGTATTACCTGTCGGCAACGCCTGACATGAAGGCGCATCAGGCCGCCTATCGCCGCTACATCGAGGACCTGCTCACCGCCGCCGGCATCAGCGATGCCGCCATGCGCGCCCAGCGTATCTACGATCTCGAAGTGAAGATCGCCCGCGCCCACGCCACGCGTGAGCAAAGCGACGACTGGGCGCTGGCCAAGCAGATCTGGGGCCCGGCCGATTTCGCCGCCAAGGCCCCGGGGCTGGATTGGAAGACCTTCTTCGACGCGGCCCAGCTCGGCCGGCAGCAGAAGTTCGACGCCTATCACTCCAGCGCCATTCCCAAGCTCGCGGCGCTTGTCGGTTCAGAGCCGCTGGATAGCTGGAAAGACTGGCTGACCTTCCACCAGATCGACAGCAACACCTCGGTCCTGCCCAGCAAGCTCGACCAGCTCAGCTTCGCCTTCTACGGCAAGGAGCTGACCGGCACGGAGCAGCCGCGCCCGCGCGAAAAGCGGGCGATCGCCGCGGTGAACGCCAATATCGGCGATGCGCTCGGCAAGCTCTATGTCGAAAAGTATTTCCCCGCCTCGGCCAAGGCGGCGATCCAGGGCATGGTCGATAACATCAAGGCCGCCTTCGTCCGCCGGATCGACGCGCTCGACTGGATGAATCCCCGGACCAAGGAGGAAGCGAAGAAAAAGGTCCGCACGATGGAAGTCGGCGTCGGCTATCCCGATACCTGGACCGATTATTCCACGCTCGAACTCGCGCCCGACCGGGCCTACGCCAACAAGCAGGCGGCCGAACAGCTCTATTACCGCCAGCAGCTCGCCAAGATCGGCAAGCGGCAGGACAAGCACGAATGGTGGATGAACGCGCAGCTGGTCAACGCCGTCAATCTCCCGGTGCAGAATGCGCTGAATTTCCCCGCCGCGATCCTCCAGCCGCCGTTCTATGATTCCAAGGCCGATGCCGCGTTCAACTATGGCGCGATCGGCGCGGTGATCGGGCACGAGATCAGCCACAGCTTCGACAACAACGGCGCCGCCTTCGATTCCACCGGCGCCATGCGCAACTGGTGGACGGAAGAGGACAAGGCGCGGTTCGACAAGGCGGGCCAGGCCCTGGTCGCCCAGTTCAATCAGTACGAGCCGTTCCCCGGTCTGCACGTGCGCGGCGATCTGACCCTGGGAGAGAACATCGCCGATGTCGCCGGCCTGGCCGCCGCCTATGACGCCTATCACGCCTCGCTCGGCGGCAAGGAAGCGCCGGCGATCGACGGCTTCACGGGCGATCAGCGCTTCTTCATCGCCTATGCCCAGGCCTGGGCCACCAAGATGCGCGATGCCGCCCTGCGCCAGCGCATCGCCACCGACGGCCACGCCCCCGGCCAATACCGCGCGCTGACGGTCCGCAATCTCGATGCGTGGTACGATGCCTTCGGCGTCCAGCCCGACGCCAAACTCTACCTCGCGCCCGATCAGCGGGTGAAGGTGTGGTGAGCGGGACATAAAGCGGAAGCGCTGCGCGCACTTCCTGCCGCGCTGGATTCCCGCATTCGCGGGAATGACGGGGGGAGGATGACGGGGGATGCCGAAACACTCGTCATTGCGAGCGTAGCGAAGCAATCCAGAGCGTATTGCGCCGCCGCCCTGGATTGCTTCGTCGCTACGCTCCTCGCAATGACGATGACCGGGGGCCGGGGGCCGCGGCCGACCTGAAACGCCGGCCTCCCTCCCCCTCGTCATTCCCGCAAACGCGGAAACCCAGCGCCCCAAAAGAGCGCGCGCAGCGCTCAACCTCCCCGCACACCCGCCGCCAGAAGCTCCACCACCTCATCCAGCCCCCGCCGCCGCGCGGCCTGCTCGGGCGTCTCCCCTTCGGCATTGCGCGCGCCCCGGTCGGCGCCGAAGTCCAGCAGCACTTCTACCACCCGCACCGCCGCCTCCTCGTCATCCGGCAGGGTGAACAGCGGAGTCATCCCGCGCGGATTGCGCGCGTCGGCAAGGGCGGGCTGCTCGGCCAGCACCGCACGCAGCCGCTCGGCGCGGCCCGCCCAGGCTAGGTCGTGCGGATCGCGGCTCAGCGGCGCGATCAGGTCGATCACCGCCGGGTTCTTCCAGAACACGCCGTGGCCCAGCGGCGTCGCCTGGTAATCGCCGCCGCGCTTGTCGATGTCCGCCCCCGCGTCGATCAACAGGCGGATCGCCTCCAGCGCGCCCGCCCCGGCCGCCTCGTGCAGCGCGCGCTGGCCGTTGGGCATCGCCAGATCGACCGGGAGCCCCAGGTCCAGCGCCAGCCGCAGGACATCCGTTCGGTTCTGCCGGGCCGCGTAGAGCAGGGGGCTCGGATCGCGCAGATAGGCCGGATGTTGGGCAATCAGCCGGCGCGCCTCGGCCTCGTCCATCCGCATGCACAGGGCGTGAAAGGCGAGCTGGCCCGCCAGGCGCACCGGCCGCGCCCCGTGCCGCTCCAGCAGCGCCGCGATTTCCGCCGAGCCCTGAAGCTGGGCCATCTCGTGATGCGGCCGCTTGCTATAGGCATTGCGCCCGTTCGGATCGGCGCCGTGCGCCAGCAGCCATGCCGCCCGGGCGACGTGGTTGGAGGCCACGGCGTTGCCCAGCAGGTAATCGAGCGTGCTCATCTTCGCGCCGCCGAGCGACTTCTCGCGCGTGCTGGCCCAGCGGCCCTCGCTCCCCCGCGCCGCCGAATGGCGCCACAGGAACTCGAGCCAATAGGGATCGTCGTCCACGATCGATGTGTTGTAGAGCGCTTGCGTATCGTAAGGATCGGCCCCGCGCTCGATCAGCAGGGCGGCCAGTTCCCGGTCGCGCGGGTGCGGCGGGCGTATGCCTTCGCCCAGCGCGATCACGCCGGTCAGCACGGTGAAGGCATTGTCCCAGCCATCGTTGAACCACGCATTGGGATCGTCCCCATGGTCTATCAGCAGCGTGGCCATCTCCAGCGCGTTGGCCTCCACGCCCGGAAGGGGAAGGCGGCTGTAGGCGAGGTAGAGCAGCGGCTCCCACTGCTTCGGCCCGCCCTTTTGCCTCGCCGCGGCCGGATCATCGGCCAGCCGCCGGCGCACTTCGTCGAGATCGCCGAACGCCACGGCGGTGTGCAGGCTATGCCGCGCCAGTTCCGGATGTTTTCGGGCGATGCGGGCGGCTGCGGCACGGTCGCCATCGTCCCACGCCCCGCGCAGGACGATCGTGGCGAGTTCGGCCGTGCTCATCGCCGCCAGGGCGCGATCGGCCAGTTCCTCCTTCAGGGCGGCCCAGCTGGCGAACCCGTGCTCGCGCGCCAGCGCCTGCTGGACCTCGCGCAAGGTGGGGTGGGCAGGGGCATGCGGCCAGGCGGCGCGCAGCCGTTCGGCCGCGCTGGCATCCCCTTCGCGCAGCGCCTTCAGCCAGCGCTTCGCATCCTTTTTCAACGTGTCGAGACTGGCCCGCGGGCCGAGCGTCTGAGGCATGGACCTTCCTTCCGAAAATCGCCCGAGGTCCGCTCGAATCAGGCCGGAAGAAGGTGGATAGGGTTCCGAAAGCCGGATGGGTGGGGGCAGCCCCCCTTGCCGCGGACAGGTGGCGCCCCAACGCGCTCTGGGGGCAGACTGTCTCAGGTCCACTGCACTGTCAACGGACGGGAGAACAGGATTTTGGGCGCTGGCTTGGCAAGTTCGGCGTTGCCGCGAATGTGCACATCAACGTGTGATCCGTGTAGGAAATTTCCGGCTGATCCAGCCGATGGGCTTCGGCGCTATGCCCGTTCAACCCTGGCCTTGACCCCCTGTCTGCCATGTCTCGACGCTCTCATGCGCCTTTGTGTGCCGTTCACGAAAGAGGGCGGAATCGGCCCGTTTCAGCGCGCCACCACCAGGCGATAACCGGCATCCATTTCATCCCAATCCAGCAGATGGCCATAACGCCGGGCCCACTCTCCAGTGGCCAGATCCTCCCTCAAGCGGGCGAGTCCTTCATCCAGATCGGGCAATGCCCAGAACGACGAAATGCCCCGCCGGACCCGGGGATCGAGATAGGCTTCCGGCCTGCGCCAATAGGCATGGAGAAAGCCGTCGCGGCAATCCGCCGGCACCGGCACCGGGCTGATCTCGACTGGTCCCAGCCAGCGCTCGTATTCCGCCATCGGCGGCATCTGCACCTCGTCCAGCGCGGAAAGCTGGGGCAGATAATCGGTCAGCCAGGTGCCGCGATAGGCGGGATCGAACGTCAGCACGATCACCGGGCCACGCGCGACCCGGCGCATTTCCTTCAGGCCCTGCGCCTTGTCCGTCCAGTGATGCACCGTCAGGATCGCCGTGGCCGCGTCGAACGCCTTGTCGAGGAAGGGCAGCGCCTCCGCACGGCCCTGAACCGCTGGTGCGGCGGAGGGCTTGCGCTGGCGGATCATTTCGGCCGACGGCTCGATGGCTGTCACCAGCCGGTGGGCCGGCTCGTACGATCCGGTGCCAGCTCCGACATTGAGAACGCTACCCGCCGCACCCAGCGCAGCCAGAATAGGCGCGGCGATGCGCGGATCGGGCTGTCTCAGGTTGGAATAATCCACCCCGATGCGATCGTAGACCGAAGGGGGCCTCCTCACGCACCGGCAGCGGTGAGCTGGGCCAGCTGAGTCTCCGACAGCTCCAGCCCCAGCGCCTCGAACTGGATGTCGAGCTGCTCAGGCTTGCTGGCGCTGGCGATCGGCGCGGCGATGCCGGGCTGGCGGGCAAGCCAGGCGAGGGCCACCGCGCCCAGGCTGGCGCCGGTTTCGGCGGCCACGGCATCCAGCATGGGCAGCACTTCCAGCCCCTTGTCGAAGAATCGTTCGATGCTCGATCCGCGGTTGAACCGCTGCAAATCCTCGCGCGTGCGGTACTTGCCGGTCAGGAACCCGGCGGCCAGGCCGAACCATGGCAGCATGGCAATCCCGCGCTCGACGCAAAGGCGCTGCAATTCCGGCGGATAATCCTTCCGCTCGACCAGGTTGTATTCGTTCTGCAGCACCGTGAACGGCACCAAGCCGTTCTCACTGGCGATGCGGTGAACCTCGCCAAGCCGCTGGGCATTGTAGTTCGACGCGCCGACCTCGCGCACCAGGCCTTGCTTGACCAGCGCATCGAAACCGCGCGCCACGTCTTCCAGCGGAGTCTGTGGATCGTCGCGGTGAGCGTAATAGAGATCGACATAGTCCGTTTGCAGGCGCTCGAGCGATTTCTCCAGTTCCTCGCCCACCTTGCGCGGTTCCAGGTCGCCCGGGTCGCCGGCCATGCCGGTCTTGGTGCCGATGCGCATGTCCGCGCGAACCCCGCGGCTTTTCAGCCACTTGCCGATCACCGTCTCGCTCTCGCCGCCGACATGGCCGGGCACCCAGACGGAATAGCCCTGCGCGGTATCCACCATGCGTCCGCCGTGCTCGTAGAATCGGTCGAGCACCGCGAAGCTGGTGTCTTCATCGGCCGTGAAGCCAAACACATTGCCGCCGAGGACGAGCGGAATTCCGGCTATGGACCAATGGCTTGTCATGCAAACTTCTCCCGTATCGCCAGCAGCGCCATCGCCGCTTCCGCCGCGCCGGCGCCCTTGTTGAGCTGCCCTGGATCGGCCCGCACCAGGGCCTGCGCCTCGTTCTCCACGGTAAGGATGCCGTTGCCGATGGCCAGGCCGTCCATCGTCAGCGCCATGATACCGCGCGCGCTTTCCCCGGCAACGATCTCGAAGTGATAAGTCTCCCCCCGGATCACCACGCCCAGGGCCACGAAGCCGTCATAGCGGCCGCTTTCGGCGGCCAGCGCTATGGCCCCGGGCACTTCCAGCGCGCCGGGCACGGTGAGAATGTCCACGCGATGCCCGGTCGCTTCCAGAGCCGCGCGTGCGCCGGCGATCAGCCTGTCGTTGAGATGATCGTAGAAACGGGCTTCAACTATCAGAAAATGGGCCATTGCTATCCGTTCAGTTCAATCGGCTGCTCGCCCACGATGGACAAGTCATAGCCTTCCAGCCCGACCAGCGAATGGCGCGTGTTGGTCAGCAGGATCATGTCGCGCACGCCCAGTTCCGCCAGGATCTGCGCGCCGACGCCGTAATCGCGCTGTTCCACCGGCATTCCGCTCTCGTCGTCGGCCTCGGGGTGGTCCAGGCCGCGGATCGCCTTGCTGGCGTGGTCCGGGGTAGGGCGGTTGATCAGCACGACCACGCCGGCGCTTTCCCTGCCGATCATGCGCATGGCGCGTTCCAGCAGGCCTTGCCGCTCGGTGGCGCGGGCGAAGACATCGTCGAACAGCGACAGGGCGTGCATCCGCACCAGGGTGGGGCGAGCAGGATCGATATGGCCTTTCACCAGGGCCATGGTCTCTTCCTCCGTGGCCTTGTTCCAGAAGCTGATCGCCCGCCAATCGCCGCCCCACTGGCTGTTGAAGCGGCTTTCTGCCCGTTTTTCAATGAGATGATCGTGCTTTCGGCGATAGGCGATAAGATCGCGGATCGTGCCCATCTTGAGGCCATGCAGTCGGGCGAAGCGCATCAGCGCATCGAACCGGGCCATGGAGCCGTCCTCCGCCATGATCTCGCAGATCACGCCCGACGGATTGAGCCCCGCCAGCCGCGAAATATCCACCGCCGCTTCAGTGTGCCCGGCGCGGACCAGCACGCCGCCCCGGCGGGCCACCAGCGGGAATACATGCCCGGGGCTGACGATGTCGTCCGGCCCCTTGGCCGCGTCGGTCGCGACCGAGATCGTGCGCGCCCGGTCGGCGGCGCTGATGCCGGTGGTCACCCCCTCGCGCGCTTCGATCGAGGTGGTGAAGGCGGTTTCCATCCGGCTGCGGTTCGTCCGGCTCATCGGTTGCAGGCCCAGGGCATCGGCCCGCTCCTGTGTCATCGCCAGGCAGATCAGCCCGCGCCCGTGGGTGGCCATGAAGTTGATCGCATCGGGCGTGGCCATCTGCGCGGGGATGATGAGATCGCCCTCGTTCTCGCGGTCCTCGTCGTCCACCAGCACGAACATCCGCCCGTTGCGCGCTTCGTCGATGATCTGTTCGATCGGCACCAGCACCGGCGTATCGTCGTTCTGGCTGAGGAACCGTTCCAGCTTCCCCAGCGTCTCCGCCGTCGGGTTCCATCCGTCCTCGGCGCACTCGCGCAAGGTATTGGCATGCAACCCCGCCGCCCGCGCCAGCCCCGCCCGCGTCATCCGCCCCTCACCAACAATGGCCCGAACCCGCTCAATCACAGATGTGTTCATTTTTTCGCCATAACACACTACAATGTGATATCAAGGCGGGAATCACATTGAGATTGGGCGCCGGCTTGTGCCGAGCGGTCGCACAACGGCGCCTAGAGGCGCAGAGAGAGGGTCTAGCGGATGTCGAAAGGGTCCATGCTTGCGCCAACGGCCATGCCGCCGCATGGAGGATGGGTGACCGAGCCGATCCAGACCCGCGAAGAGCTGCTCCAATCGTTCCGTTCGGCCATGCGCCATGTCGCAGCGACCGTCTATGCGGTGACCACCGGGCACGGGGGCGGCCGCTACGGCATTCTGGCGACGGCGGTCAGCTCGCTCAGCTTCGATCCGCCGTCGCTGCTCGTCTGCGTCAATCGTTCGGCTTCGCTCCACGCGCCGCTGGCGAGCGCGGAGATCTTCTGCGTGAACGTGCTGGGGCTGGGCAACCGCGACGTGGCGGAACACTTTGCGAGCTGCCCTGCGGAGGAACGTTTCGCGGTGGGCGAATGGGAGGAAGCGCATGGCGTCCCCCTGCTGGCGACCGCGCAATCGAGCTTTGTCTGCCGGCGCCGGCATTGCCACGAATACGGCACCCATACGATCTTCATCGGCGAGCTGATCGTGGCGAAGCACCGCGCGGACGCCGCCCCGCTGACCTATTACGACAGGCGCTACATCGATATCAGCGCGGCGCCCGAACGGCTGATGGATTAGTTGAAGGGCTGGTCGCGCAACGCCAGCAGGTGCGCGGGATAGCTGGGACCCCGGCCGCCAGGAAGATGGTCCGCGATCTCGCGCTCGGCCAGTTCGGCCCGGGCTTCGGGGGATGGGTAAGTGCTGCTGCGGAAGAGGCCGCCGCTGGCCCGCCGGCCGAGCTTCGTGCGCCAGAACGCCGGGGCGATCGCGGGATCGTAGCCTGCGTTGGCGAGCAGGTGCACGGCGATCCGGTCCGCTTCCAGCTCTACCTGGCGATTGAGCCGCCGATTCTTCCCGAATTCACCGAAGAAGCCCTTTTCCACGCCCTCAACTTCCAGTCGGCGCCGATGCTCGAGCACCAGGTGCCCCATTTCGTGGGCGAAGACGACGGCCAACTCGTCGTCACCCGCATCTGCGGCAAGGCCGTAGTTGATCTGGATCACGCGGCCGTCGGACCGGGCGCCGATTTCGTTCTTCGAGAGAATCTCCACCAGGGCGCGGCAGCCTTCGGGAGCCTGCAGATGCAGCGTGCGCTGCTGTCCGCCGCGATTGACGACAATCTCGAGCCCGTCTTGTCCGGCCAATTCGGCGAGCACTGCATAGGCCGAATCACGTAGCGGCGCCTCACCCTGCCTGGCCAGGGCGCTGGTCGGCTTGCCGCCGATCGCGGCGAGCCCGTCGCCTGCCTCGACCCCCGCGAGATCTGCCGCCGACCCCGGAACGACCGTTTCGACGGCGATCGGGCCATTGACGAAGGCCTGCCCGGCGATCCCCGCGCGATATTGGTCGCTGCTGTGCAGGACCATGCCCGTCACCGGCATGTGCTGGCGGCACAGGCGATCGTTGGCGGAGAGCATCCGGTCGGCCAACACGGCAAGCCTGGCATCCTGCACCAGCAGGGCGGCCACGGGATCGGCGGATTTTGCGGCGGACTGTTGCGCAAATACAATGGCGGCCAGAACAATCGCCGATTTGACGAAAATTTTCATGCCGCTTCGCTTTACGGAGGCCGCAAGGTTAAGAAAACCGCAAACTTTACCAGCCACTAGCCCACGCCAGTGTTCGCTTTTGGGTTGGCATGACAAGCCGTCAAGGCTATGGCGATCCACAGGGGGCCGGGTGCCGTGGAAAACCACGGATGAAAGCACGTCGTGGGTTGACGCGTTGAAATACCGTGATATTTGAACGGTGAGTTAATACGGAAGGGCACTACATGATTATTCGCAAAGCGCTTTTTGCGCTCTCTTCTGCGGGTCTTGTTCTCGGCTCGACCGCTGCGGCGGCCGCTCCGGTTGCTGACGCGCGGTCTGCTTCGCCGGTTGGCGAGGCTGACAGCATCGGCGGTGGCAGCTGGGCCTGGATCCTGGCGCTGATCGTTGTCGCCGGTGTCATCGGCGTCATTGCGTCGGACAGCGACGAAGAAATCCCGACCAGCCCGTAGTCTTCCGCGCTGGAAATCAAGTGAGGCGGCGGGATTCCCGTCGCCTTTCTTTTTGTCTGGCGTCCGCGTGGGGCGTGGCGAGTGAGTTCGCTGCGGCAGAATGGCGCGGGGCCGGGGGCGGCGCTTCGGAGGGGTGATCTCCTTCGGGCGGCGCTTATTGGCCGAGGCGCGTGTGGCGTGAGCGAGGGCGTCGTTTCGCCAGCTGCGAAACCGCTTTGGTCGGCGCGCGCCAGGAGTTGTTCTCATCAATGGCGTTCGACCTTTTGACCCTCTTGCCAACGGTCATGCTCCGGCGCTCAATCCTCGATGTCACCGTGCGCACGCGAGGATGTGGCCCCACATGAAGTGACCCGCCCGATCGACCAGCGCGCTGACATGGCGCGTGCCGATAGGCCAAAGGTCGAAATCGCTCGTGCGCCCTGGGCCATGCCGCTTTCCAGCCAAGCCGGCGCAGTCGCCACACCCACACCGCTCAGGTTTGGCCGCCTTTCGCTGGCAAGAATGCCGGTGCCGCCCAGGTCCGCGGCGGCGGCGAAGCCGGGCTCGTCACCCATGAACGCGGGTGCCTGTGGGCGCCGGATGTGCTCGCGTTGTTCGTCAAGGGTGCCGCCTTGGATCGATCGCCGCTTCGTAGCAGGGCGTTGCGACATAAGAGGCCAATGCTGCTCTGTGCCGCTCTGGATTGCTTCGCTACGCTCGCAATGACGATTTCGGGTTAGAGGGCGTGCTCCAGTTTCCTTCATCACTGGCCGGGGTATTTCGTTTCCGCTGAGCACTTTGAGCGGAATCTGCGGTATAAAGCTGCGATTGGCTGAGACTCGTAGTTGCGAGGAGCTTTGGACGCGCGCTGCTCACGGGCACCTCGATCATCGCCGAGGATGCGGCCGACATCTGCGCTAGGCAAGCAGCGACGAATCGATCTCGCCGACATTCCGTGCGCCCAGCATGGCCATGGTGCGGACCGTTTCGGAACGCAAAAGGCCGAGCGCGTGGGCGACTCCCGGTTCTCCGGCGGCGGCCAGGCCGTAGAGCGGGGCGCGGCCCACCAGCACGGCGTCGGCGCCCAGCGCCACGGCCTTGACGATGTCGCTCCCCCGGCGGACCCCGCTGTCGAGGAAGATCGTCATCCTGCCGCCGACTGCGGAGACTATGGCGGGAAGGGCCGCCAGCGAAGCGATCGACGAATCCAGCGCGCGCCCGCCATGGTTCGAGACCACAATGCCATCGGCACCGAGCGCCAGGGCCCGTTCGGCATCTTCGGGGTGAAGGATGCCCTTGAGCACGAATTGGCCCGGCCAGCGATCGCGCAGTTCCTTTGCGCCGTCCCAGTCGAGATCGTCCTGCTTGAACAGCGCCCCCGGTGGCGCGCCCTTGGTGATCTTGGCGCGCAGCCGGTCAGGCAGGTTGGCCTGGCTGGGCACGCCGCCATCGAGCGTGTAGCGGCCCATGACGCCGGCCAGCCAGCGCGGATGGCGCAGCACGTCGATCGTATTGCGCGCGTTGAGCTTGAACGGGGTGCCGAAGCCGTTGCGCTGGATATATTCGCGATTGGGCGGGACCGGCAGATCCAGCGTGACGAACAGCGCCTCGCAGCCGAGGTCACGCGCCTTGTCCACCACGGCCAGCGAAAGCGAGCGGTCCTCCCACAGGTAGAGCTGGAACCACAGGCGGCCGCCGGCCACGGCGATCTGGTCGAGGTCCATGGTGCTGGCGCTGGAGATCGTGAACGGAACGCCGGCCTTCGCCGCCGCGCGCGCCAGCGCCAGATCGCCCTGATACCACAGCAGGCCGGCCGCCCCCGTGGGGCCGATGGCCAGGGGAAAGCCGCTCGGCCGGCCGAAGAGCGTAGTGCCGGGGTCCACCGCGTGGACCCCGCGCAGCACGCGCGGGCGGAACGTCACCGCGTCGAACGCGGCGCGGTTGCGCGCCATGCCGGCTTCGTCTTCCACGCCGCGCTCGGCATATTCCCAGATGCCGTGCGGCAGGCGCCGGCGCGCACGGACGCGCAGGTCGGCGATGTTGTAGCAGCGCAGATCGGCGGCCATGGGGCGCTTATCCCCGGCCGAGGAACGGTATCTTGTTCTGCACCACCATGCCTTCGTAGAAGTTCAGGTGGTCGGGAAGATCGGCCATGTGGACGATCACGTCGGCGATGTCCTTCGGGCTGGCCGACAGGTCTTCTGGCAGCTTCACCGCGCCCGGGGCGATTTCCGTGGCGACGATGCCGGGATGGAAGATCGAGGCGGCGATGTTGTGTTCGCGCCCATCGATGGCCAGCGAGCGTGTCAGCCCGTCGAGCCCCCACTTGCTGGCTGCGTAAGCCGGGCTGTTGGCGCGCGGCACGCGGGCGGAGATCGAGCCGATGCTGATGATCCGGCCGCGCCCCTTGCCTTTCATCACCCGGAAGGCCGCGCGGCTGCACAGGAAGGCGCTGGTGAGATTTGTCTGGATCACCTGTTGCCAGAGGTCCAGCGGCATCTCGTCCACCGGCGTGCTGTCGGCCACGCCGGCGTTGTTGATCAGCACGTCCACCGTGCCGAACCGTTCGATGGCGCGGGCGAAGAGGTTTTCGATCGCGGCTTCGTCTGTCACATCGGTGGCGACGGCCAGCGCCTCACCCCCGGCGCTTTCGATCCGCTCGACCAGCGCGGCCAGCCGTTCGGCACGCCGCGCGGCGAGGACGACGCGGGCACCCTTGGCGGAAAACGCCACGCCGCACGCCTCGCCGATCCCCGAGCTGGCGCCCGTCACCACTACGACTCTGCCTTCCAGAATGCTCACGCCACTCTCCTTGCGAAATGCTGTCCGCTTTCGCTCGCTTAACCAAGGCGAGGCGGAAGCGAAACCGCCGAATGAAAAGCGGCTTGCGTTCGCGGCGTCATGGGGTGATCCTGCCGCCGGGATCACCTTGGGCCCCGCGACGGGAGGCAACCAGGGAGAGGAACATGGATGCCATCGGCAACGGGGCGAGAGCGATCGCGCTCGTGGGCCCGGCAGGAGCCGGCAAGACCAGCCTGGCGGAAGCGCTGTTGCATGCGGCGGGCGCGATACCCCGGCTGGGGTCGGTCGATGCAGGCAGTTCGGTCGGCGATGCCAGTCCGGAAGCGCGGGCGAGGGGCGGTTCGACCGAATTGAACCTCAGCCGCTTCGATTGGATGGGCGACGAATACCTGTTGCTCGACACGCCAGGGTCGCCCGGCTTCGCGGCGGACGCGCACTGCGCGCTCGACGTGGCGGACCTGGCGCTGGTGGTGATCACGCCCGAGCCCGAACGTGCCGCGCTGGCCGAACCGATCCTGCGTGAGCTGGAATCGCGCGGCATCCCCCACGCGCTGTTCGTGAACAAGATCGACAAGGCGAGGGGTGGGCTGGAAGCGCTGCTCGAAGCCTTGCAGCCGCTCAGCGCCGCCACTCTGGTCGCGCGCGAGCTGCCGATCAGCAAGGGCGAGGCGATCGTTGGTTTCGTGGATCTGGCGCTGGATAGGGCGTTCCGTTTCCGGCCGGGGCAGGCGTCGGAGCGGATCGACTTGCCGACCGACCTGGCCGAAATGGAACGTTCGGCGCGCTTCCATATGCTGGAGCAGCTTGCCGATCATGACGATTACCTGCTGGAGCAGCTGCTGAACGACGAGGAGCCCGACCGCGATACCGTGTTCGGCGACTTGCAGCGCGAAACGGCCGATGGCCTGGCCGTGCCGGTCATGTTCGGTTCCGCGATCAATGGGCATGGGGTGCGCCGGCTGTTGAAGGCGCTGCGGCACGATACGCCGGCGGCGGAGGTAACGGCGCGGCGGCTGGCGATCGAGGAGCCGGCGATCGAAGTGTTCAAGATCGCCAGCGACAGTTCGGTAGGCCGCCTGGCGCTGGCGCGGGTTTTCGGCACCGAGCTGGCGGAAGGCGCGGAATTGCAAGGCCCGACGGGGCGGGGGACTCGGGCCGGGGCACTGTTCGGCGTGCAGGGCGCGGCCACGATGCGCACGAAGCGCGCCGCACCGGGCGACATCGTGGGCATTGCCAAGGCCGATGCCGTGCTGGCGGGGGAGCGCCTGGGCGAGGGCGCTGCGCCCAAGGAGAAAGAGGCCCGTGCGCCACGCCTCGCCAACAGCGCGCTGGCGATCTCGGTGCAGGATCACAAGGACGAGGTGCGCCTGTCCACCGCGCTCAACCGCCTGGTGGAGGAGGATCTGGGGCTGTCATGGGAGGCCGACGGAGAGACTCATGCCACCTTGCTGCGCGGCGTGAATGACGAGCATCTGGCCCTGGCGCTCGACCGGCTCAAACGCCGCTATGGACTGGAGGTGACGACCGCCCCGCCTTCGGTGGCGATCCGCGAGACCGTGCGCAAGCCGGCCTCGCAACGCGGGCGACACAAGAAGCAATCGGGCGGGCACGGGCAATACGGCGACGTTGTGATCGAGCTGCGCCCGCTGGAGAGGGGAGAGGGATTCCGCTTCGAAGAGCGGATTTCCGGTGGCGTCGTGCCCCGGCAATGGATACCGGCGGTGGAGCAGGGCGTGCGCGATGCGATGCAGAGCGGCCCCTTGGGATGCAAGGTGGTGGACGTGGCGGTGACGCTGGTGGACGGTTCCTATCATAGCGTGGACAGCTCGGAGCTGGCTTTCCGCACCGCCGGCCGGATCGCGATGAGCGAGGCGCTTGCAGCCGCCGCCCCCTATCTGCTCGAACCCATCGCCCGCGTGGCGATCGACACGCCGGGCACGGCGACGTCGCGCATCACCTCGGCGCTGGCGAGCCGCCGCGCCCGCGTGCTGGGAATGAGCCCGCGGGAAGGGTGGTCACGCTGGGACACGATCGAAGCGCTGGTGCCCGAGGCCGAGCTGCCGGCGCTTCAGGCCGACTTGCGATCGCTGAGCCAGGGCATGGCCACGTATCGGGCGCAGTTCGATCATATGGCCGAAGTCACCGGCCGGCAGGCGGATGCCTACATCGGGCGTGAGCGTATGCCCGCATGATCGCCGATTTCTGGCGCTATCGCGTCCTCAAGACAGGGCGCAAGGCCGTCTGGCTGCCTTATGCGCGGTTGCGCATGGCCTTGCCCTGGCGCCGGGAGCCGCGCAGCGGCCGCACGGCTTATGGCGTGCACATGGTGCAGCGTTGGCACGATCGCACCTTCGTCTATTGCCATGCCGGCATCTACGGGCGCTTTCTCGCGGACGCGCTGACCCACCGGCGGGAGCCGTTCGTGTTCGTCGACATCGGCGCCAATCAGGGGCTCTATAGCGCGATCGCCGCGCGCAATCCGGCGTGCTCGGAAGCCATCGCCTTCGAGCCGGTGGAAACGACCTATGCGATCCTGAAGGAAAACATGGCGCTCAACCGCGTGGCCGACCGGGTGCGGGCGCTGAAGCTGGGCATCTCGGACCAGGCGGGCAGCGCCAGCATCCACGTGCCTGCCGGTCACAGCGGCATGGCCTCGCTGGCGGTGGAAGCGAAGCCGACAGGATCGTTCGAGACCGAAGTCATTCAAACGGTCGCCGCCGCCGGCCTTGGCCAGCTGCTCGCCGGCGAGCTTCCCCTGATCGTGAAGATCGACGTGGAGGGGCACGAGGCGACGGTGATCCGCGAATTGCTCGCCAGTTCCGCCAGCGCGCGCGTGGAAGCCGTGTTCTACGAAATCGACACCCGCTGGTCGGTTGCCGAAGTGATCGCCGAGATGCTGCGCGAGGCCGGCTTCACCCATTTCCGCAAGGTCGGCTTCGGCCACCACTTCGACATGCTGGCACAGCGGCCGGCGGCGGCGGGGTGACGGAATATAAACTCCCCGCTATCAGATTCCGCGCGATGATCCTCCGATTCCCTTTGGGAGGCGTTCGGCGCTTTGCGGCTCTGCTGTTGCTACTCGGCGTAATGCTGATCGGCGCGGTGGATGCAGTCGCGTGCGAATTGGATACCGAAGAGACGCCGTCGGTAACTTGGGTTGTGGGCAGCGATAGCCAGGCGGACGGAGATCATCATCGCTTGCCAGAGAGCGGTCATGATGGCGTGTGCATTCATGGGCACTGCCATCACTCCGTTCCGCACATACAGCCGGTGATCGCCTTGATGGACATGCCAGCCTATCATGCGGACCATCCGCTGCCTCGCGAGAATCGCCTCGCGTCCCTCACTTCAGACCCCCTGAAGCGCCCGCCTCGCGCCTGATCGCGTCGCTGCCTTGCGGCAGCTTGTGATCGATGGACGAGAACGGGATGAAGCATGAAACCCTTGGCATTGCTGGGTGCCCTCTTGGCGGGGGCGGGCTGCGCGGCGTGGCCGCTGCCGGCTGTTGCGCAAAGCACCCCAACCCTTACCCTTGAACGGGCGCTGGAGCTTGCCGGCGTCACGGCGGATGCCTCGCAAGGACCGCCCAATCCGCGTGTGACCGGGCCGCGCGCCGAAGTCGATGCGGCGCAGGCGCTGGTGACGCAAGCGGGCCTGGGGCCGAACCCCGAGGTTTCGCTGGAGGTGGAAAACGTCGCCGGGACCGGGATGTTCTCCGGACTGCGGGCGACCGAATACACGTTGAGCGCGGGGCTCGCGCTCGAACTCGGCGGCAAGCGTGCGGCGCGGCTCGATGCGGCGCGAGCCGATGTCGACGTGGCGCGCCTGCGCGAGCGGATAGCCGGCGGCGATCTCGCCCTGGCCGTGCGCCAACGCTACGTGGCGGCGGTTGCCGCGCAGGCACGCGTCACCCTGGCCGAGAACGTGATCGAGCGTAATCGCGAACTCGAGCGGATCGCTGGTGAACTCGTCGAAGCCGGCCGCGAACCTCCGCTGCGATCGCTTCGTGCGCAGGCGGCGCTCGCCGGGGCAGAGGCCGAACTCAAGGCCGCGCAAGCCGAAGCGCTGGCCGCCCGCTTCGCGCTGGGAGCCTTGTGGTCGGCGGAACCGGCGCCACCGCCGCTCGACGAATTCCCCCGGCTGGAGCCGCCTTACGAGGTGCTGGCGGATTATCAGGGGTTCGCGCCTAGGCTGGCGGCCGCGGAACGGATCGCCGCCGAGAAAGCGATCGGGCGGGAGCGGGCGCTTGGCGTGCCCGATCCGGTGGTCTCTGCCGGGGTCAGGCGGTTCGAGGAAAGCGGCGACCAGGCATTCGTCGTCGGTGTCTCGATCCCCTTGCCGTTCCGCAACCGCAACCAGGGCAATATCGCCGCCGCCCAAGCCCAGGCCCGTGCCGCATCGGCGCGGGAAGCCGTGGCCCTGGCGGATTACCGGCAGGCAGTGGCCGAGGCGCGGGCCGACTATCTCGCTGCCGAGGCCAAGGCGGACACTCTCGAAGCCCGATCATTGCCGCAGGCCGAGGAGGCGCTGCGGCTCGCCGAGATCGGCTACCGCAACGGCAAGTTCGAACTGCTCGAAGTGCTGTCCGCCGCCGAGGCACGCGACGACATCCGCAGCTCTCTGATCGATACCCGCGAAGCGCAGGGCAAGGCCGCCGCGCTGCTGATCCGGTTGGCCGCACGCTGACCCATTCGCGCGCCTTGCGCGCAAGAAGGAATACCCTCTGATGGAACTTCCCTTGAGCCGGAACCAGATGATCGCCGCAGGCGCTGCTGGCGCCCTGGCACTGGCTGCCGGTGGCTATTTCATCGGCCGCCTGGCTTCGCCGACACTTTCGACCGCCGCCGCCACGGATGAGCACGCCGGAGAAGAGGAACACGGGCCCGAAGGCTTTGTGGCCCTGACGGCGGAGCGCGCGAAAGCGGCGGGCATCGCCATGGAAACCGTCCGAAGCGGCAGTCTCGATGCCGAGATCCTGGCCCAAGGCGCGGTCGCACCGACACCGGCTGGCGAAGCGGTTCTCACGGCGCGAGCCGATGGCGCCGTCGTGCGCATCCATCGGCGCCTGGGCGATTACGTGCGTGCCGGCGAATCCGTCGCCACGATGGAAAGCCGCGAGGCTGCCGCCCTCTCGTCGGAACGCAGCACCGCCGAGGCCCGGCTTGCCCTGGCCCGGTCAGCCTATGCGCGTGAGGAGCGGCTCTATGAGGCCAATGTGACCGCGAGGCAGGATTTCGAAGGGGCACGCGCCGCGCTCGCCGAGGCCGAAGCCGAGGCCCGGCGGGCACGATCGGCGGCCAGCGCTTCGCAGGTTGGCGGCGACGGCCGCACGCTTGCCGTGGTGAGCCTGATCTCGGGCCGCATCACCAGCATGAACGCCACGCTTGGTTCTTACGTGACCGCAGGGACCGAGCTGTTCCGGGTGGCCGATCCGGCCAGCATCCAGGTCAACGTCTCGGTCCTGGCGGCGGATGCGCGGCGCATCCGGCCCGGCGATGCGGCTGTGATTGAGCTTGCTACCGGCGAGACACGCGATGCCGTGGTGCGATCGGTAACACCAAGCCTCGATCCCGAGAGCAAGGCGGCCACCGTGGTGCTGCAACCGGCGAGCATTGGCGGTCTGACGCAAGGCCAAGGGCTGCGTGTCCGCATCAGGCCGGATGGCGGCGGCGATTCCGGCCGCATCGTCCTGCCGGAAGAAGCCGTGCAAAGCGTGGAAGGCCGCGATGCCGTGTTCGTGCGCACCGCCAGCGGCTTCCAGGCAACCCCTGTCACCACCGGCGAACGCAGTGGCGGGCGCATCGAGATCGTCGAGGGGCTGACGCCCGGCATGGTGGTCGCCACGCGCGGTGCTTTCCTGCTCAAGGCCGAACTCGGCAAGGGCGAGGCGGAGCACTGAGATGATCGCACGCATTCTCGCCGCCTCGATCCGCTTCCGCTGGGGCGTGGTCATCGCCACGCTGATCATCGCCGCTTATGGCGTCACGCAGCTTTTGAAGCTGCCGATCGACGCGGTGCCGGACATCACCAACAAGCAGGTGCAGATCAACACGATCGCGCCCAACCTCGGCCCGCTCGACATGGAGCGATTGGTCACCTTCCCGGTGGAAACCGCGATGGCGGGCATCCCCGGCCTCGAAAGCTCGCGCTCGATCTCGCGCAACGGGTTCAGCCAGGTCACCGTGGTGTTCGAGGATCATACCGACCTCTACTTCGCACGGCAGCAAGTGGCCGAGCGGCTCAACCAGGCGAAGGGCACGCTCCCTGAAGGCGTCGAGCCGGAGATGGGGCCAGTCTCCACCGGTCTTGGCGAAGTGCTGATGTATGTGGTGGATTTCGCTCCGGCCGGGACGAAGGAGAATCCACGCATCGCCGGCCGCCCGGGCTTTCAGCCGGATGGCTCCTACATGACGCCGGCCGGCGAGATCCTGGCCGACGATGTCGCCAAGGAGGGCTACCTGCGCACGGTGCAGGACTGGGTGATCCGCCCGCAACTGCGCACGGTGCCGGGTGTTGCCGGGATCGATTCCATCGGCGGCTATGAGAAGCAGTTCGTGGTGCAGCCCGACGCCGCAAGGATGGCGACATACGGCATCTCGTTCTCGGAACTGGCCGCGGCGCTGGAGGCCGCCAACATCTCGGTCGGCGCAAATTATGTCGAGCGCGGCGGCGAGGCGTTCCTCGTCCGCGCCGATGGCCGCATCCGCACGCTCGACGAAATCTCGCGGGTGACCGTCGCCACGCGCGGCGGTGTTCCCGTGCAGGTCCGCGACGTGGCCGCCGTCAGCATCGGTGGCGGATTGCGGACCGGCTCGGCGACCGAGAACGGCAACGAGGTCGTGGTCGGCACGGCGCTCATGCTCGCGGGGGGCAACAGCCGGATCGTCGCGGCGGCAGTCGCCGAACGGCTCGAGGCCGTGGCGAAATCGCTTCCCCCCGGTATCCACGTCCGGACCGTGCTCGATCGCTCGCACCTCGTCGATGCGACGATCGGCACGGTGGAGGAGAACCTGCTGTTCGGCGCGCTGCTGGTGATCGCCGTGCTGTTCTGGCTGCTCGGCAACTTTCGCGCCGCGCTGATCGCGGCGCTGGTCATTCCGATCTCCTTCCTCGTGATGGGGACGGGCATGAACCTGACCGGCACCTCGGGGAACCTGATGAGCCTGGGCGCGCTCGACTTCGGGCTGATCGTCGACGGTTCGATCATCATCATCGAGAACTGCCTGCGGCGCCTTGCCCATCGGCAGCATCTGGAGGGCCGCGTTCTTTCCCGTGACGAGCGGCTGCAAGAAGTGCTCGAAGCCTCGAAGGAGATGGTCCGGCCGACCCTGTTCGGCCAGGCGATCATCTTCCTCGTCTTCGTGCCGCTGCTGACTTTCACCGGAGTGGAGGGCAAGACCTTCTCGCCCATGGCGATCACGGTGCTGTTGGCGCTGGCCGGCGCATTCGTTGCCTCGCTCACGTTCGTTCCGGCGATGATCGCGCTGCTGATCCGTGGCGAGGTCGCCGAAAAGGACGTCAGGGCCGTGGCCTGGGTGAAGCGGCGCTACGAACCCCTGCTGCAACACGTCATCGCCCGGCCGTGGCGCTGGATCGGCGCCGGTGCCGGAACGTTTGCCGCGGCGGCGCTTGTCTTCTCCATGCTCGGCAGCGAGTTCCTGCCTGTCCTTGGCGAAGGCAACCTGGCGATGCAGGCGGTGCGCATCCCTTCCACCTCGCTCGCCCAGTCGACACGGATGCAGGAGCAAGTGGAGCGCACGGTCGCCAAGTTGCCCGAAGTCGCCTTCGTCTATTCCAAGACCGGCACGGCAGAGGTCGCCAGCGATCCGATGCCGCCCAATGCCTCCGACTCGTTCATCATCCTCAAGCCGCGCGAGGAATGGCCCGATGGTGTTCGGACCAAGGACGACGTGATCGAGCGGGTCGAGACGGCGCTTGAGCCGCTGGTCGGCAACGCCTTCGAGATCAGCCAGCCGATCCAGCTGCGCTTCAACGAGCTGATCGCTGGCGTTCGCGGTGACATCGCGATCAAGATCTACGGCGATGATCTCGAAGCCCTGGGGCGCACCGCGAATCAGATCGCCGCGGTGTTGAACACGGTGCCCGGCGCTGCGGATGTGAAGGTCGAGCAGACCGAGGGCTTTCCGGTGCTCGACGTCCAGTTCGACCGTGATGCGATAGCGCGCTACGGCCTCACCCTGCGGGATGTCAGCGATACGCTCTCTGCGGCGATGGGCGGCCGGGAGGCCGGCATCGTGTTCGAGGGCGATCGCCGCTACGACATCGTGGTCCGGCTGGACTCGCTGACCCGCAACGATCTTGATGCGGTCGGCGCCTTGCCCGTCATGCTGCCCGGCGAAGATGCCCATCGCGCCTCGGTTCCGCTGCGCGAGCTGGCCCGCTTCCGGTTCTCGGAAGGGCTCAACCAGGTGAGCCGCGAGAACGGCCAGCGGCGTGTCGTCGTGCAGGCCAATGTGCGCGGTAACGACCTCGGTTCGTTCGTTGCCGAGGCGCAGGAGAAAGTGGGCCGCGAGGTGCAACTTCCTTCGGGCAGCTTCATCGAATGGGGCGGCCAGTTCGAGAACCTCCAGGCCGCTTCCCGGCGGCTGTCGCTGGTCATTCCGCTGGTCTTCGCGGCGATCTTCGGCATCCTGTTCATGGCCTTGCGCGCGCTGCGCCAGTCACTGGCGGTCTATTCGGCGATCCCTCTTGCGCTGGCGGGCGGGGTGTTCGCGCTGCTGCTCGCGGGGCTGCCGTTCTCGGTCTCCGCGGCGGTCGGCTTCATCGTTCTTTCGGGCGTCACCGTGCTCAACGGGCTGGTGGTGATGACTAGCATCAACCAGCGGCTCGCCGCCGGCATGCCGGTCGATCGAGCGGTGGCCGAAGGGACGATGGAGCGCGTGCGGGCCGTGCTGATGACCGGCATCGTTCCGGCGATCGGCTTCGTTCCCATGGCGCTGGCCACCGGCACCGGGGCCGAGGTGCAGAAGCCGCTGGCCGTGGTCGTCATCGGTGGCCTGATCACCTCGACACTGCTGACCTTGTTCGTGCTTCCGGCGATCAGCCACCTTCTGCTGCGTGGCAGGCAGCGCCCAGCGCAATAGTCAGGCCCGCAAAGATCAGGCGTTCCCAGCGGCAACGGTGGGAACGCCGACATTTTCTCGTCGGGAGCGTTTGACAGCCCGGGCCAGATAGCTGTAGGCACTAATCATCAGACATCTGATCATCTTGGGGCGTTATGGACGTTATCTCATCATCCGTTGTCGTTGTGGGGGGCGGCCCCGTTGGAATGTGCTGCGCGATCGACCTCGCGATGCGCGGAGTCGAAGTTGTCGTCATAGAGCGCCGGCCGGCAGGGCAGCCGCCCAGCGTCAAGTGCAACCACATCTCTTCCCGCACGATGGAAACCTTCCGCCGGTTCGGCGTGGCGGACGAGGTGCGCGCGGTGGGGTTGCCAGATGACTATCCGAACGACGTGGTCGTCCGCACCAGCGCGACTGGGTACGAACTGGCCCGCATCCACATTCCCTGCCGCGCGGATCGCTTCACCGACCTAAGTGGTCCCGATGGCTGGTGGCCGACGCCGGAACCCGCGCATCGGGTGAATCAGATCTATTTCGAACCCGTGCTATTCGAATTTGCCAAGCGCCTGCCAGGTCTCACCATCCTCAATCGCTGCGAGGTTCGCGATGTGGATCAGGATGGCGATGGAGTTCGAGCGGAAGCACGAAACCTCGACACTGGAGAGGCCTTCGCGATCCACGCAGATTATCTGGTTGGCTGTGACGGCGGCCGATCGGCTATCCGCCGAAAGATTGGTGCTCGCCTGACCGGTGACGCAGTTATCCAGCGGGTCCAGACCAGCTATATCCGCGCGCCCGGCCTGATCGATCTGATTACGCCGCCCAGGGCGTGGATGAGCTATATCTATAACCCGATCCGCGCGGGCAACCTCATCGCGATCGATGGCAAGGAAACCTGGCTCGTGCACAATTACCTGTTGGCGCACGAGAAGGACTTCGAAAGCGTCGATCGTGACGCCTGCATCCGCTTGCTGCTCGGCGTCGATGAGGCCTTCCAGTACGAACTTCTCCAGCGGGAAGACTGGATCGGCCGGCGTCTTGTTGCATCCCACTTGCGCGACCGCCGCATCTTCCTGTGCGGGGATGCCGCGCATCTCTGGGTTCCCTACGCAGGCTATGGCATGAACGCGGGCATTGCCGATGCGATGACCCTTTCGTGGCAACTGGCCGCCGTGATCAAAGGCTGGGCCGGCGATGGTATGCTCGATGCCTATGAAGCCGAGCGCCTGCCGATCACCGAGCAGGTATCGCGGTTCGCGATGAAGCACGCGATGGGGGCGATCGGCGAACGAACCAGCGTTCCGCCGCAGATCGAGGAAGACAGTGCAGCAGGCCAGGCCGCGCGCGAGGCCGTGGGCAAGGCGACCTATGAACTCAATGTCCAGCAGTTCGCCTGCGCCGGCCTCAACTACGGCTATTACTACGATCAGTCGCCGCTCATCGCCTATGACGGCGAGAGTCAGCCGAGCTATACCATGGCGGACTACACGGAATCCACTGTGCCGGGATGCCGCACGCCGCATTTCTGGTTGCGCGACGGAAGTTCACTCTATGATCGAATGGGCCAGGACTACACCCTGTTGTGGTTCGACCCGGCGGCCGATGTCGACGGATTGCTTGAAGCGGCCCGGCAAGCAGGGCTTCCCATCTCCTTGCTTGACCTTGCCGGCGAGGAGGCGCCGTCCTGCTACAAGACACGCCTGCTCGTCAGCCGGCCCGATCGTCACGTCGCCTGGCGGGGAGACGAGCTGCCAGCAGACGTGGGGCTGTTGATCGATCTGCTGCGCGGCGCCGGCACTCCGATGCCACCGCCCGCGGCCCCCTGACCGCTGGGCGGACGTCAGTCGCGGAACAGGGGGGTCCGTACCTCGGTGTTCATCGCATTCACCAGCTTCTTGAGCAGACGCACCAGGTCGTCGGCTTCTTCCTGGGTAAAGATGGCCAGGAGCCGCGCCTTCACGGCTAGCGCCGCAGGCTGAACGCCGCGCAGCGCCTCCAGGCCAACATCGGTGATGGTGACCAGCTTGCGGCGGCGATCGTCGGGATCGGAAACGCGTTTAATGTAACCGTGCTGGGCAAGGTTCGAGAGGACCAGCCCGGCCGTGGACCGATCGATCCCCATCGCCCGTGCCAGGCCGATCTGATCGAGCGGCTGGCGGGCGTGTACAACGGTGAGCGCGCCCATCTGGCTTGCGGTCAGTCCGACGCCTTCGGCTTCTTCTTCGAACAGGGCCTGCGCGATCTGATGGGCGCGGCGAATGAGGAAACCGGGCCGATTGTAGAGTGCTTCGAGCTGTTCCTCGGCAGTGATATCGGCAAGGCCGGCGCTGTTTCTAGGCTTGCTCATGGCGTTTCTTCTCGGCGGATGAGTGAGGCGAATGATTAGACAAGTTCAACCGACGGCGCGTTTTTTACGATGAAGTCCACGCAATCGAGCAGCGTGGGATCGTTCTTGGCTGATCTCGAAATGACCTGGCGCGCCTCAACCGGGGGGACCGGCAATGGGATTTCGACAAGGTGCTGATGGATAGGTGAGGCTTCGATCGGCCGTCTGAACAGAAGCGCGAAGCCGACATTGCGGATCAAGGATTGATTGACGACCGCGAAGCTGTCCGCCTCCAGCGCCACGGGGCAATCGACGATTCCCATCTTGAATAGCGTCTCGTCGAGGACCGTGCGCATTTGAGTACGGCGGGGCACTGTGATGAGCGGAAAGCGCCGCAGATCGTTGGCCGTCAGATCGGCCAGCCGGGCTATCTCGTGATCCTTCGACGCATAGAGCGCGAGCGGTTCGAGCCAGAGCGGCTTGGATTCCACACCCGGAATAGGTCCGGTGGTGTACACCAGCCCGAGATCAAGCTCCTCGCGCTGGATCTTGTCCATCACGAATTCGAAGGGCCCCACTTCGACGCCGAAGGCGAGGTCGGGATGTTCCGCCGCGTAGCGCGCCAGCGCATCGCCGATCAGATTGACCACGAAAGTGTGGGCGCCGATTTTCAGCCTCTTCCCCGCATGCAGGCCTTGCGAGAACAGGTGCGCGAAACTTTCGAACCGATCGATCAGGATCTTCGCTTCCTTGTAAGCGAGCACGCCCCGTTCCGTGGGGGAAGCGAACATCCCGCGTTGCCGGGCGAAAAGCCGGGCGTTCAGAACACTTTCCAGCGCAGATACATGATTGCTTACCGAGGATTGGCTGATCCTGAAGCGCTCGGCAGCCTCCCGAAAGCTGCCCGCTTCGACGACGGCGACGAACATTTCGAGTTGTCGGAACGTGATTCTGGACATCGCGGGGTGATAGCCTCTCGCCTATATATTTTTAGCCTGAAGGCTCCTTGCCATCGGAGTGGGTCTCTCCCTAAGCACCAATTAGAAAGACATCTGATGATTTCGTAACAGAAATCGCGTCGGACACAATTCGGTAGCGACCCCAAAGGGGCGAAGAATCCGGGTTGGGATGGAGAGGGACAGCGAAATGGCTCGATTTGGGATTTGCGACGCGCGCTTAACGTTTCGACGTGGTGCAATATTGGCGGGGGTCTGTGCAGGGGCGTTCTGGAGCCTGCCGTTGCTGGCTGCCGATGATGCCGAGGCGGCGGAGCAGGGAGCTGTCGCGGAAGTGGGGGCGAACGACAGCTCCGCTGCGACCAGCAATATCGAGCATGGCGATACGATCGTCGTGACCGGCTCTCGCGTGGTCCGTTCGGGTTTCACTTCGCCCACGCCGACCACCGTGATCGATGCCGATCAGCTCGATCGCCGGGCCGCGACCAACGTAGCCGACATCCTCAGCGAGACGCCGGCCTTCCAGTCCAGTTCCAATCCGCAGACTACCGGTGTGCGCTCGGTGGCGCCGGGCGCCAATTTCGCCGATTTGCGCGGCCTCGGGTCAACCCGCACCCTCGTGCTGGTCGATGGCCGCCGCTTCCCGCCGCAGATCAACGCTCTGGAAGGCTACCAGGTCGATCTCAACCAGGTTCCCTCGCTGCTGGTCCAGCGTGTTGAGGTCGTGACAGGCGGTGCTTCGGCGCAATGGGGCTCGGACGCCGTTGCCGGTGTGGTCAACCTGATCCTCAAAAAGGACTTCGAAGGCATTCAGGCTGTGGCCCAGTACGGCATCGCCGAAGAAGGCGATAACGAGGAATACCGGCTCGGCGCACTGTTCGGCACCTCGTTCGCCGACGGTCGCGGCCATTTCGAGATCGCGGCCGACTACGTGAACAATGGCGGCGTCGGGGACGTCTACACCCGCGACTGGGGGCGCAAAGGCTATCAGATCGTCACCAATCCCACGGCCGGGGCAAAACCCGCCAATCTGATCCTGCCTAACGTGCAGTTCTCTACCGTTGCGCCGGGCGGCGTCATCAACAACACCTCGCTGCGCGGCACCCAGTTCGGGCCGGGGGGCGTGATGCTGCCGTTCACCTACGGCGAGTACGTCGGCGCGACCAACATGGTCGGTGGCAGCAACACCGGCTACAATATCAACACGGGCGTCGACATCGCGCCGGCCCTGGAACGGATCGCCGCCTACGGGCGGGCGAGCTACGAATTCTCTTCGGCCTTCGTCGGAGCCCTCGAATACTCGCACGCCTGGACGCGCGGCGGTGGCATGACGCTGCCCGCACGCGACACCGCGATCCCGATCCGGCGCGACAACGCCTTCCTGCCGGAAGAGGTCTATGACCTGATGGTCGCCAACAACATCCAGTCGTTCAACCTGGGCCGGATGAGTTACGACATCGGGGTTGCGGAATCCGATGTTTCCAACACCACGGATCGAGTGGTCGTAAGCTTCAGCGGCGATCTCGCCGACAGCGGCAACTGGCGGTGGGACGGCTACTACCAATACGGCAAGAACGTGAACGAGCAGCTGGTGCTGCGCAACCGCATCCGCTCACGCTTCGCGCTTGCCGCCGATGCGGTCTTGGATGGTGATGAAGCCGTCTGCCGTTCGGCCCTTACCAATCCCGGCAATGGGTGCGTTCCGCTGGACCTGTTCGGCGAGGGTGCTCCATCGGCGAAGGCGATCGCATACGTCACCGGCACCACTGAAGGCCGGACCGACTACGAGCAGCATGCCGCCGCGCTCAACCTCGCGGGCAACCCGTTTGCCACCTGGGCGGGGCCGGTCTCGATCGCGACGGGCGTGGAGTTCCGCAGCGAGAAGCAGACTACAATCGCGGATCCCATCGCGGAAGCCGGCGATTTCGAAGCCAACAACTCGCGTTCGTACGGCGGCGATTTTCATGTCTTCGAGGGTTATCTCGAGACTGTCGTGCCCCTGGCGGCGGACGTGTCGTGGGCCCGCTCGCTCGACCTCAACGGGGCTGTCCGCGTTGCCGATTATAGCACCGCCGCCGGCACCCAGGTGACCTGGAAGGTCGGCGCGACCTATGAGCCGGTTGAAGGCCTTCTGTTCCGCGCCACTCGCTCGCGCGATATCCGCGCGCCCAGCATCTATGAGCTAAACCTGCTCAGCGTACCCAATTCGATCATTCTCAATTATCAGCCGTACCAGGTGCAGGTGACGAGCTATCTCGCCGGCAATCCCAACTTGCAGCCGGAGAAGGCCGATACGCTCGCGCTTGGGGCATCATACCGTCCCAGCTTCGTATCCGGTCTGCAGATGTCGGTCGATTTCTACCGCATCCAGGTTCGCGATCTGGTGAGTTCACTCGGTACCCAGGCCGTGGCGGATGCCTGCCGGACCGGACAGACCCAGTACTGCTCGTTCCTTACATTCGATGGAAATGGCGTGCCGGTGTCGGCCCTGTCGACTTACGTCAACCTCGCCTCGGTGGAGTTGGAGGGCCTGGATTTCGCCCTTAGCTACAGCACACCGATCGGGACGGACTCCCGCTTTTTCATCAGCGGCCTGGCCAACTACAACCTTCACGCCAAGGTCGATCCCGGCACCGGAGTGGTGGTGGACCGCGCCGGAGAGATCGGCTCCAAACGGGCGGTCGGTCTTGCCACCGGCTCCTCCCCCAAGCTGCGCTTCACCCTTTCGGCAGGTGTCGAGCACGGCCCATTCAGCCTCTCCGGCCAGCTGCGCTACATCGGCAAGGGCACTTACAACAACGAATGGACATCGGGTGTCCAGATCAACGACAACGATATCGGCGCGGTCGTCTATGCCGACATGAACATGGCTTACAAGGCCACCAGCGACATCGAAATCTTCGGTGGAATCAATAACCTGTTGGACAAGTCTCCGCCGCCGGTGCCGAATGCGCAGAGCCTCGTCACCAACCCGGTTTACTATGACATGATCGGCCGCAGCTATCGCGTGGGCCTCCGCTACGGCTTCTGAGCCGGGCACGTCACCGATGGATCCCGCACGTCTGCCGAGCCTGCGAAGAGAAGGATCAGTATGAACACGCCAGTTGAAGTATCTGCCTCATCGGACACGGGCGAAACCATCAGGCTCCGCCACGCCTTCTCGCTTTCGCTGTTCTTCAACGAACGCATTCGTATCGAATCCGCGTACGGCGGCGCGCGGACCCACCGATCCTATGTCGCGCCGATTGGCGGCGAAGTGTTCGGTCCGCGCCTGCAGGGGAAGGTTCTGCCGCTCGCCGGCGCAGACTACGGCTTCAGCCGCGGCTTCGACGCGCACTACATGCTCCAGGCTGATGACGGGTCGCTCATCTATATCCGCAATCGCGGACTGATGCGGCGCTGGGATCTCGACACTGGGGAGGCCTTGCCGCCCACCGCGCCGAACCCCGACCGTCCAATCCGGCGGACGATGCGTGTCGCCCCGTTTTTCGACGCGCCCGTAGGGCCGCACGACTGGATGAACCGCACGGTCTTCATCGGCCATGGCCACCGCTACGCCGATCCCGACCACAGCATCTTCACCTACTACGAGGTTCTCTAGGCCAACCTGCGGCCCGCTTTCCCAGCGCTTGAACTCAGGACACCGACATGACCGATTTTACCGTCCCCGAAACCCAGACGAAGAAGGTAGGCGAAATCACGCTGCAGTTCGCCTTTCGCATCGACGCCGAAGTGGAAGAGCAGCACGATACCACGACGTCACGCGGAGATCGGCTGTTTCAGCGCATCCTCGGCGGTACGATCTCCGGTCCGCTGCTCAACGGCACGCTCCATCCGCGCAGCGGCGGGGAATTCGGCCTTGGTCGTGCCGACGGCGCTATCGAGCTCAATACCCATTTCATGGCCCGGACCGAGCACGGCGAGATGCTCTACGTCACGCACACCGGGATCCGCCGCGATTCGGACGGTTACTTTCGCTTCACCGCATACTTCGATGCCGAGGGCGAAGGTCCGCACGCCTGGCTGAACGACACCCTGATCGCCGGCACCGGCAAGCCCGGGCCGGATGGCAGCAACAACATGGTGTTCTCCTACTTCGTCGTGGGTTGAACGTCGGGCCAGCAATGGCGTGAGGGGCGGAGAGGGGCCGAGCATGCAGACAGCAGGAACAGCAGGACAAACGGGCGGCGGGACCGACACTGTCCCTCCCGCGCGACGGGACTGGACCCCCTCGACGATCTGGACCGTAACCCTGCTCGGGGTGATCTCGGCGTTCAATTTCGTCGACCGCAGCGTCTTCGGGTTGAACCTCCAGCTCATCAAGGATGAGATGGCGATCTCCGACACGATGTTGGGGATCATTTCTGGCATCGTTTTCGTCGCGTTCTATTCGCTGCTCGGGCTGCCGGTGGCGCGGCTCGCCGATCGCTTCAGCCGAAAGAAGATCCTCGCCATCGGCTTCGTGTTCTGGAGCGCGATGACTGCGGCAACCGGCTTCGTGACCAATGCCTGGCAGCTCGCTCTGACCCGTTTTCTGATGGGGGCCGGCGAATCCACCGGCTTCGCCCCACCCAACGCGATGGTGGCGGACCTGTTCACCAAGGCCAATCGCCGCCTGGGCATGGGTACTTATCGGGCCATCGCCGCGTTGGGCGGCATTGTGCTGTTCCCGCTCGTCGGGTGGATCACGCTGCACTACGGGTGGCGCGCCTCCTTTGTGATGATGGCGCTGCCCGCGCTGGTGCTGGCGCCGCTGCTGGTCCTCACCGTTCGGGAGCCCGTGCGCGGCGCAGCCGATCCGGGCGGTCCGAAGAAGATGAATGCCGGGACATGGAAGCAGGCGCTCAAGTTCCTGCTCGGCAGCCGGTCGTTCGTCTTCATGATCATCGGCGGCGTGTGCATGGCCACCACCGTTCACACCAATGGAACCTGGAGTTCCGCATTCCTTATGCGGGTGCACGATCTCGATCCCGCTCAGGTCGGACAGCTGCAGGGTTTTCTGCGGCAGCCGATGGCCTTCGCCGGCGGCTTGCTCGGCGGTTATCTGACCGATCGCCTGAGCCGGCGTGACGAACGCTGGCGGATGTGGCTGCCGGCCGCCGCATGTCTCGCGGTCGGGCCCATGGAGATGGCCTTCCTGTTCGGCACGACGAGCGGCGTGTGGATGACCGGCCTGGCCCTCACAAGCCTCTTCGGGATGATGCAGATGAGCCCGATCTTCGCCGCGTGCCTGGACATCGCCAAGCCGCATATGCGGGCCACGGCAACGGCATTCTTCCTGCTCGTGATCAACCTCGTCGGCGACATGGTCGGGCCGGTCACGATCGGGGCGCTCAATGACACGATCTTCGCGGGCCACGGCGACGAAGCGATCCGCTATTCGATGATCTTCGGCGCGGTGACCGCGTCGCTGGCCGGCGTCTTCTTCTTCCTTGGCGCACGATACATCGTCGCCGATACCCAGCGTGCCGAGGCCTGACGATGGCATCGTCCCTCAGCCCTCTCTCGATGACGCGCGGCAACAGCTTCGACGGCTGCGGATTGTGCATCGTTGCCGAGGGTGCTCCTGAGCTTGCCCCCGTGCTGTTGATCAATTCGATCGGCCTCGACCATTCGATGTGGAACAGCCAGGCCGAAGCGCTCAGGGGACGCTATCGCACCGTGCGCTACGACAGCCGCGGTCACGGTCAATCCGATGTGCCGGGCGGCGAATACGCGATTGAGATGCTGGGGCGCGATGCGCTCGCCGTGCTTGACGCAGTTGGCGTCGAACGGGCGACGGTGATCGGTTCTTCGATCGGCGGGATGACCGCGATGTGGGTTGCGGCGACGCATCCCGAGCGTGTCGAGCGGCTGATCCTGGCCAATACCACGGCGCATATTGGTCGGCCCGACATGTGGTCCGCGCGCATCGCCCAGATTCGCGAAGGCGGCATGGACGCGGTGGCCGAAGCCACCGTCTCGCGCTGGCTGTCAGACGCCTTCAAGGCCGAGCGGCCGGGGGAAGCCGCCGCACTTGTCGCGCAGCTTCGTGCAACGCCGGCGGACGGGTTCGCAGGCATGTGCGCGGTATTGCGCGACGTCGATCTCCGCGCGTGCCTCGCTCTGATCGAAAGCCCGACCCTCGTGATCGGCGCCGGCGGCGCCGGCCCGGAAGATTCCGCGGCTGCCCGTCTCGCCGGCGCAATTGCGAATGCCGACTTCGTCCAGGTTCCTCGGGCAGGGCACTTGTCCAACCTCGAGAGCCCAGACGCCTTCAATGCCGCGCTGGCCCGGTTTCTCAGCGCCGATATTTCTTAGGAGCGACAGTCATCATGGTCGATTTCTCGAAGGCGCGCCGCAAGGGGTTTGCAGCGCCGCAGCGCTTCGAAGCGGAAGTGTTCGATTGCGAGGTGATCGGCACCGTTCCCGCCGATCTGGACGGCATGCTCGTGCGTGTGGGCGGCGATCCGCTCTATCCGCGCCGTTTCGAGCAAGATTCGACCGCCAACTCGGACGGCTACGTCAGCGCCTTCCGCTTCGATTCCGGCACTGTCCACTATCGCGGGCGCTATGTGCGCACGGAGCGCATGCTCGCCAATCGCAAGGCGAAGCGCGAGCTGTTCGGCGTTTATCGCAATCCCTTCACTGACGACCCTTCGGTCGCCGGGATGGATCGCACCGTGGCCAACACCGCGCCTGTCGCCCATCACGGCAAGCTGTTCGCGCTGAAGGAGGATGGCCTTCCCTACGAAATAGACCCGATGACGCTGCGGACGGTCGGCCGATACGATTTCGACGGCGATTACAAGAGCGAGACGTTCACCGCGCATCCCAAGGTCGACCCCTTCACCGGAGAGTTGATCTGCTACGGCTCCCAAGCGACCGGCCTGCTGTCGGACGACCTGTTCGTCTACATCGTGGACCGCGGGGGCAAGGTGCGGAAGGAAATCCGCCTCAAAGTCCCCTATGTCAGCATGGTTCACGATATCGCGATCACCGAGAACTACATCCTGATCCCGGTATGGGGCTACGTGACCAGCATGGAGCGCCTTAAATCCGGCGCGGTGCACTGGGGGTGGGACGATTCCGCGCCAGCTTACGTTGGGGTGCTCCCGCGGAATGGCGAGGCATCGGACATACGCTGGTTCAAGGGCCCTCCCGGCCGGGCGACGGTTCACACGGTGAATGCGTGGGAGGACGGCGACCGGATCCACATGGACGCCGCGATCTTCATGGGCCCGCCTTTCCCGGACTTCCCTCCGATCGACGGCTCGCCATGGGATGTGAACCGCGCGAAGGCCTATTTCACGCGCCAGACGTTCGATCTCGGCTCGACGGAGGAGGGCTGGACCGAGAAGGTCATGTTCGACACTCCGGTCGCGGATCTGGTGCGGATGGACAATCGCTTTCGCACCAAACCGTATCGCTATGCCTACACCCAGTATTTCGATGCCTCGAAAGCGCTTAACGCTGAGGCCGGGCAGGGTGGGAACGCCAAGGGCACGGTGCGCAATTCCTACGGCCGTTTCGACATGACGACCGGCGAAGTCCAGTCGTTGTTCGCAGGCGAAAACCACTCCCTCCAGGAATGCCAGTTCGTGCCGCGTTCCCCCGATGCGCCGGAGGGCGACGGCTATCTGCTGGGTGTGGCCAACAATCTCACGGAAAGGTGCAGCGAGCTGATCATCGCCGATGCCGCCAACCTTGCCGCGGGCGAGCTGGCGCGGGTCATCCTGCCGTTCCGTTCGTCGGCGCAGATCCACTGCGAGTGGCTGACGCCGGAGGAATTTCCCGCCTTGCGGTCCGAAGCGGCCTGAGCAGCGTCCTCGCGCTCATCACGACGAACGAACTCTCCGTGGGATCAAGGAGCTCATTTCCGATGCTCGGAAGATTAAGCGCGGCGCTCGCCGCGGCACTATTGGTCTCGGGCTGCTCCGGCGGCGGCGGGAGCGGCGAGGTGGATGATGCGCGGCTGCTGGCGGCGCAGGCCGATCCCGACAACTGGTTGATGGTTGGCGGCAGCTATGACGAGCAGCATTATTCGACGCTCAAGCAGATCAACGCCGACAACGTCGCCCAGCTCGCCCCAGCCTGGGTGGTCGATTTCGACGTCGCGCGCGGGCAGGAAGGCGAGCCGCTGGTCGTCGATGGCGTTGTCTATGTGGTCACCGCCTGGTCCAAAGTGCACGCCGTCGACGGCGCGACCGGCAAGACGCTGTGGAGCTATGACCCCAAGGTTCCCGGCGAATGGGGCGCGAAGGGCTGCTGCGACGTCGTCAGCCGCGGCCTCGCCTTCTATGAGGGCAAGGTCTATCTGGCCAGCTACGATGGCCGGCTGATCGCCATTGATGCCGCCACCGGCAAGGAGCGCTGGGCGGTCAACACCATCGACCGCAGCAAGAAATACACCATCACCGGCGCTCCGCGCGTGTTCAAGGGCAAGGTGGTGATCGGCAACGGCGGGGCGGAATATCCCACGCGCGGGTACGTCACCGCGTATGACGCCGACACCGGCAACAAGGTCTGGCGCTTCTACACCGTGCCCGGCGAGCCCGGCGTGAAGGACGGCGAGCCTTCGGACGACACGCTGGAGACGCTCGCGCGGCCGACCTGGTTTGGTGACGATTACTGGAAGAACGGCGGCGGCGGCACCGCGTGGGACGCGATCGTCTATGACCGCGAGCTTGACCGACTTTACATCGGCACCGGCAATGGCGCCCCCCATAATCATTACGAGCGTTCGCAAGGGAAGGGCGACAACCTGTTCCTTGCATCGATCGTCGCGGTCGATCCGGACACCGGCAAATACCTCTGGCACTATCAGGTGAATCCCGGCGAGAGCTGGGACTACACCGCCGTGCAGCCTATGATCCTGGCCGACCTCGAGATCGGCGGAAAGCCGCGCAAGGTGCTGATGCAGGCACCGAAGAACGGCTTCTTCTATGTGATCGATCGGGAGACCGGGAAGCCGATCTCTGCGGAGCCATTCGTGGCGAACCCCCGGTGGGCATCGTGGATCGATCCGAAATCCTGGCGCCCGGTGGAAAATCCCGACGCCCGTTACATCGACGCTCCCTTCGTCAACATGCCGGGGCCGCCCGGTGGACATAACTGGCAGCCGATGGCGTTCAGCCCGGACACGGGCCTGGTCTATCTGCCGACCTCGACCAATGCACAACGCTTCAAGGCCAGCGTCGAAAGCACGCATGCCTCGCCCGATCCGCGGAACCTGGGCGGCCTTCCTGTGCCCGAGAACTATCTCCAGGCGTGGGATCCGGTGACTCACGAGACGCGCTGGAAAGTGCCGGTGGAGGGCTATCGCACCGACACCGGCGGAGGCGGCGTGCTCGCAACGGCAGGGAATCTGGTGTTCCAGGGCCGCGGCGAAGTGACCGGCGAACTGCTCGCGATGGCGGCCGACAGCGGCAAGGTCCTGTGGCGGATCAAGACCCCGAGCCAGGTGATGGCCGCGCCCGTCACTTATATGATAAACGGAGAGCAATATGTGGTCGTCGCGATGGGGGCGGGCGGGCCGTCGCTGTTGTGGGGCTCGCAGGAGCCGCCACGTGAGCGCACGCCGGCGCGGCTGGTCGCCTTCAAGATAGGCGGCAAGGCCCAGATGCCCGAGCCTTCGGCTCTTGCCGGCCCGGCCAATCCGCCCGCGGAAACGTTCCCTACCGCGCTCGTCGCGAAGGGCGAGGAGCTGTACTCGACCAATTGCAGCCGCTGCCACGGCCGCCCGATCGAGCGCGCCTCGAACATCCTCCCCGATCTGCGGCGCTCCAGCTATCTGGTCGATAGCCGCGCCTGGCGCACCGTGGTGATCGACGGCTCGCTGTCGGACTTCGGCATGGTGAGCTTCGCCGACAAGGTGAATCCAGACGGTGCGGAAGCAATCCGCGCATACGTCGGACATCACTCGCAGGAACTGGCGCGGAACCAGAAGGCGGGCCGTCCCGAGCGGCCGGGACAAAAGCCATGATCGGGCGGTGGGCCATCGGGAACGCGAAGCGCGCCTGGCTGGCGGCTATCCCCGGCCCAGCCCGCGCGGAAGCGGTCTCGCCGGATTTCGTTGCCGAGGAGAATAGCCGATGAGCGAGATCGTGCTTGGCATCTGGACCTCGCATGGGCCGACGCTGTCCACCACGCCCGAACAATGGACGATGCGCCTGCCGTTCGACCGCAAGAACATCCACCCGTTCCGCGGCCAGAGGTTGAGCTTCGATGAGTTGACGCGCTTGCGGGCGGGCGAGAACCTCGCCTTCCAGAGCTCGCTGGAGGAGCGGACCAGGCGGCACGATCGCTGTCACCAGGCGATCGCCACGCTGGCTGACCGCTTCGCCGAGGTTCAGCCCGATATCGCCATCATTTTCGGCAATGATCAGCGTGAACTGTTTCTGGAGGACCTCACGCCGGCGATCACCGTCTTCACTGGCGAGACCATGTGGGACGAGCCGGCGACCGAGGAGCAGGCAGCGAAAATGTCGCCTGGAATCCATGCAGCCGAGGCCGGCCACTCGCCGCCGGAGTATCGCGAATATCCCGCCCATCGCGAGCTTGCGCTGCACATCAGTCGCTCGGTCGTCGGCGCGGGCTTTGACATAGCCGTATCAGGCAAGTTGCCGAGCCATCCGGCCCATTGGCACAGCGGCGCGCCGCATTCGTGCGGCTTCATCTATCGTCAGATCATGCGTGACCGCGTGATTCCGCATGTTCCCGTGTTCGCGAACACGTTCTTCCCACCCAACCAGCCGACCGCCCGGCGCTGCTTCGAATTCGGCCAGGCCGTGGGCCGTGCGCTCAAAGAGTGGCCGGGCGCGGAACGCATTGCGGTGTTCGGCTCTGGCGGGATGAGTCACTTCGTTATCGACGAGGACTTCGACCGGCTGATTTTCGAAGCGATCGCCAGTCGCAACGGCGAGGCGCTGTGCGGGCTCGACGAAGCCTATTTGCAGTCCGGTACTTCGGAACTGAAGACCTGGATCATGGCTGCCGGCATGCTCTTCGATACCGATCTTGACGGCGGCGTCATCGGCTATGAGCCCTGTTACCGCTCCGAAGCGGGAACCGGAACGGCCAATGGCTTCGTCGCCTGGGCCTGACGCCATGACCAACGAGCTTCCCGCCCGGCTAGCGGCTTACGATTGCTGCACCCTATCCGACGCGCTCGACCGGCTCGGCCTTAGCGGCTGCGTGAGCGGGCTGGTCGCCGACCACGCCGGCCGGCGTATCGCCGGCCGCGTGCGCACTGTCAGGCTCACCGCAGGGCCAGCACCCGCCGGCGCCCCAGTGCGCCATCTCGGCGCAGCCGCAATCGACGCGGCCTCTCCTGGCGAGATCGTCGTGGTCGAGCAGCCCGATGGGATCGATGCCGGTTGCTGGGGTGGGCTGCTGAGCCGCGCCGCAGCGCTGAAGGGTATAGCCGGGATCGTCGCCGATGGGCTGGTGCGCGATATCGACGAGATTCGCGAGCTCGGGCTGCCGGTGTTCAGCCGTGGCTACACCGCGCGGACAGCGCGCGGGCGTGTGCACGAGGCCGCGACCGACGAACCGGTGCGGATCGGCGGCGTTACCGTCGCGCCGGGAAGCTACGTAATCGCGGATTCGAGCGGGGTGATCTTTATCCAGCAGGCGGATGCCGAGCGGGTGCTTGCCTCTGCCGGTGAGATTGCCGCTCGCGAGGAGGCGATGATCCGGCGGCTCGAAGCCGGCGACAGCGCATCGACCGTCCTCGGCGCGAGCTATGAGCACATGCTGAAAAAGGACAGTTGATCGTGGAGGATGCAAACCTCGAACGCGCTCGCAAGCTCGAGACCGCGACGCTGAGCGACGCGCTGGACCGGCTCGGCATCGTCGGCCAGTGCCGCGGCATTCATCCGCGCGATCCCGGCTTCACCCTTGTCGGCCGGGCGCGGACCCTTCTTTACGGACCAGCGGCAAAGCCCGCGGGCACAGTCGGCGACTATATCGACGACATCATGCCCGGCGAAGTGATGGTGCTCGACAACGGAGGGCGCGAGGATGTCACCGTGTGGGGCGACATCCTTACCGAGATCGCTTCGCGGCGGGGGCTTGGTGGAACGGTGATCGACGGAATCTGCCGCGACGTGGCCTGCTGCCGCGCGCTTGGCTATCCGGTTTTTGCGCGTAATCACTGGATGCGCACGGGCAAGGATCGGGTGCAGGTCGAGGCTTACGACGTGCCGGTGACGATCGGGGAAGCGCGCGTCGCCAAGGGGGACATCATCGTCGGCGATGCCGATGGAATCGTCGTCCTCCCGCACGATCACGAAGACGCGATCCTCGATGCGGCGGAGGAAATCCACGCGGTGGAGGAAGCGATCCGCCAGGCGGTCCGTCAGGGCGCCCGCCTGGATGATGCCCGCAAGGCCAACCGCTACCACCAACTCCAGACCCGGGCGGAAAACCCATGATCATCGATTGCCACGGCCACGTTAGCGCGCCGGTCGAGCTGTGGGCCTACAAGGCCAATATCCTTGCGCATCGCGGCTCGCACGGGCGCGGCGGTGTGCGGGTCAGCGACGAGCAGATTATCGAGGCGGCTCACCGCAAGGAGGCGTTCCCCAAGGGGCACATCCCCTTGCTCGACGACCATGGCACCGATCTGCAGCTGATCTCCCCCCGGCCGTTCCAGATGATGAACTCGTTCGAGCCAGGGCGCATCGTGCACTGGTTCTGCGAGGAGGTGAACACGATCATCCATCGCCAGTGCCAGCTGATCCCTGACCGGTTCATTCCGGTGGGTGGCTTGCCGCAAGTGGCCGGCGAACCGATCGAGAATGTGTTCGGGGAGCTCGACCGGATGGTTTCGCTCGGATTCAAGGGCGTCCTGCTCAACCCGGATCCATACGAGAATACCGGCGTCCAGCCGCCGGGCTTGGGCGAGCGCTACTGGTATCCGCTCTACGAAAAGCTGTGCGAGCTGGGCATGCCGGCGCACATCCACGCGACCGGCTCACGCGCGGACCGCGTTCCGTACTCGCTGCACTTCATCAACGAGGAAACCATCGCGGTCTACAACCTGTGCGCGTCGGATGTCCTCGACGACTTCCCCGAGCTCAAGATCGTGGTCAGCCATGGCGGCGGAGCGATGCCGTATCAGTTCGGGCGTTTCGAAGCGGGATCCCTGCGCCAAAAGCACCGCTTCTCCGAGCGAATGCGAAAGCTGTACTTCGATACCGTGCTCTACACCGAAGAGGCGTTGCGTCTGCTGATCAAGACCGTGGGTGCCGACCGCTGCCTGTTCGGCAGCGAATGCCCGGGCGTCGGCTCGCACCTCCATCCCGAAACCGGCCGGCAGATGGATGACATCGCGCCCTGCATTCACGGCTTCGACTGGCTCAGCGCCGAAGAGAAGAAGATGATATTCGAAGACAACGCGGCGCGGATATTCAATCTCGATATCGCAAGAGCCGCGTCGTGAGTCTGACGCGGCGCGCGGCGGCGGCGTCAATCGCAGCGACCGGGCTTGCTCTCGCGGGCTGCACGGCAACGGCCGCAGCCGCACGGCCGACCGGTCCGGCGATGCGGGAAAGGTTCGGACGCTACGTTGAACAATTCAATAGTGGTCGGCCTGAGAACCTCGTGCCGTTCTTCACGCCGAACGTGGTGCTTTACCTGCCGGGACGGGAACTGGTCGGCCCCGACGCCATCGTGGCGCACTACCGCCATTCCTTCGGCTTCCTCACCGAATGGCTGCGGATCGATACGCTGATCGCCGACGAACATGGCCTCGCCGCCGAGCTCTACACCCGCTTCACGGCGCACCGCGACTATCCGGACTTCAAGGCGCGGCCTCTCAAGGCCGGCGACATCTATGTCGTGACGACTTTCGTGCTTTACGAATTTGGCGAGGATGGCAGCTTCACCCGCATTCGCCCGGCCATGTGGCAACGCGATACCTCCGGCATTCGCGCTTAGATTGACGGCCAAATGATCGATCCGAAAAGCGCCGGGATTAATCCGAAATCCCGCATCCATACGACAGGCTTCGAACGGGTAGCGGCAAGCGTCATCGAAGCGGCTCGCGGTCTTGGATCGGCGACGGTTCATGAGGCTGGCGGCAAGATCGGTGTGATGCCATCGGCCATCAAACCGGTGCACGCGCATTTCCGTGTGTGCGGCCCCGCGGTCACGATCCACGGCCCGCCCGGCGACAACCTGTGGCTTCACTACGCGATTTATGCGGCGCAGCCCGGGGATGTGCTCGTCGCCCATTGCAGCGGTGCGTTCGATCACGGCTATTGGGGCGAGGTAATGTCCACCGCAGCCGTGGCACGGGGGCTGGGTGGCCTCGTGCTGGATGGCTGCGTACGCGACCACCACTTGCTCGGCGAGGTCGGCTTTCCGGTTTTCGCGCGCGGCTTGTGCATCCGTGGCACCGACAAGGACCCGCACGCGATGGGATGCGTAAACGAACCCGTGTCATTCGAAGGATTGATCGTGAGCCCGGGCGATCTGGTAATCGGCGACAATGACGGCGTCGTCGTGGTACCCCAAACGCGCGCCCGAGAAGTGGTCGACGCGTCCAGGGCGCGTGACGCCCAGGAGCTCGAGATATGTAGGCGCCTGATGCAAGGCGAGCGGACGCTGGACATCTATCGCCTCGGCTAAGGGGAAATGCCCGGTCTTCTCAGGCTCTTCTGGCCCGCAGCTCGATCATTCGCCGGCGCGATCACATCCAAGTCATTGAAAAGGTGGTGGACGCACTAGGGCTCGAACCTAGGACCCGCTGATTAAGAGTTTGGCAAGAGTAATATTTGCATATGTTTGGGTATGTTAGCGTATGTGCATAATATCATTGATATTAGGTAGTTTTTAGCCGTTGTGCCGTTAGCGTATGCTAGTGTAAGTTTGCGCAAGCTGCTTACGACATGCTTATGAGAAGGTTACGGGCTGATGCCGCAGTTGAAATTGACGAAGGCCAACATTGACCGGGTGGCGAAGCCTGGTGCCAAGAGCGACACGCTGTTCTGGGATACCGAGATAAAGGGCTTCGGCCTGAGAGTGACCCCCACTGGCAAGACTACCTTTATCGCCCAGGGGCGCGTCAATGGGGTTGGAGACGCGGTGCGTGTCACGGTCGGTCCATACGGCGTGTTCACCCCCGACCAAGCGCGGGACGCGGCGAAAGCACACCTCCGTAATATGGAGTTGGGCGTGGACCCTCGCGACGTGAAGAAGCAGGACGAGGCGATGCGTGTGTCCCTGATGGACGTTTGCACCGCCTACACCACGCGCCCCGGTAAGCTGAAAGCCAGCACTTCGGCGGAATACAAGCGGCACGTCGAAAAGGTGTTCGCGTCGTGGAAGGACAAGCCTATCGCCAATATCACCCGCGACATGGTGCAGGAGCGCCACCGGGAGCTTGCTGAGAAGGGGCTGGAAGGGAAGAAGGCCGCACCCGCCAGCGCCAACGCGGCGTTCGTCACGCTACGCATCCTAATCAACTTCGCGATGGATGAGTATCGCCGCGCTGATGGTGAGCCGCTTATTGCCCGCAATCCGGTGGATGCGCTCAAGCACCATTGGGCGAAGCTGGGCACCCGCACCGAACGCTATATCGACCGCCGCAAGATTGGGGAGGTCTGGAACAAGCTGCACGCCATGCGTGGTGAGGTGCAGGGTTACGAGGCGCTTGCGTCGGTGGACCTGACGATCTTCGCCTTGCTGACCGGGGGGCGTCGTGATGAGATGGCGACCCTGACATGGGATCGTGTGAACATTGATGACCACGACCCTAGCAATTGCTGGTGGCATCTGGACGACCGCAAGCGCGGCGACCCGATTTGGCTCCCGCTGTCATCGCAGGCCGTGACGCTGCTCAAGTCCCGCCCGCGTCTCAAGCTGGAGAACGGCACCGAAAGCCCGTTCGTGTTCCCGTCTTGGGGCAAGACCGGGCGCATTATGGATGCCCGCGCTCCGATGGTGGCGATAGGCGCGATTGCGGGCAAGCACCTGTCGCTCCATGACATGCGCCGGTCGTTCACGAACTACGCCATGCGCGAATGCCTCGTGGAGAAGTTCAGGGTCGACCTTTTGACGGGGCACAAGCCTGCGCAGGAGGACACCACTGCCCGTGCCTATCTCGACCTTGCGCGCCTCGATTGGCTCCAGCCTGACGTGCAGAAGGTAGGCGACTGGATTGAACAGCAAGCGGCGGTAGCTGCGGCCAAGAACGTGGTCCCCCTGCATCGCAGCGCGTGATGCACGGGGCAAGCCGCTACAGCCGGGGCTACAGTGGCGACGGTAGCGCGCCGCAGGGTTAGGGGCGGCAACGCGACGATCGGGCACCACGCCGCCTTACAGCAAAGGTCGTCCTCCAGTCCAAACCGCACATTTCGGGCAAAATCGGTCGAGCAGGCCGACCCTCTGAAAATCGCCCGACCCGACTTAGAGATCGAAAAAATCTAGGCGGACTTGCCGACTGTCGTGATCTCGGTTCGGGACAGCGGACCCTGCATTTTATCCAACATTGGCCCGCTAACTTGTGTTAGCTACATAGCTGCCCCGCTGGTCGGGGTCGTGCCACATGGGGCGCGCCCACGAGGAAGAAGCCAGTAAACGCAGCCGGTATGCGGGCGGGTTGAGATACCCGCTTAGTCCCCGGACATTCTGCCAGAGGGTGTTCCTTTGGTGCTGATGACCACAGCGAATTATGTCTGCCTGTCGCTCTAGGAGCGCGCGCATGGCTTCGCCGGAGTCAGTTGAATGTCCGTCAAAGTTCTCAATCACAATGAAGCCGCCGCGCTGATCGGCGTCACCCCCGCGACCCTCCGCTTCTGGCGTTGCAAGGGGAAGGGGCCGCGTTTCATCAAGCTGGGCCAGTCCAAGCAAGCCGGGGTCTGTTACGATCCGGCCGACATTGAGGCGTGGAAAGCGGCGCGCAAGTTCGCGTCCACCAGCGCCGCGACCGTCCAATATCCCGCCACAGCATGATCATCACGAATAGCGGCAGGGAGCCACCCCTGCCGCTGAAAGGTATCAATGTGACTAGCACCAAATATACCGATCTCGGCGAGAGGTCGCAAACATCAACATGCCCCGAACTTTTCGGGCAATATTGCGCGCCGCGTAAAAATCGGCCCGATGCAGATGGCGATGCGCCAAAATCCCCTCCTAGCCGGACCGGCGGGAGGGTTCATTATGGTCGATAAGACTGTCGATGGTGT
>Ga0180215_1000327_pt1 | contig 64084 bp, 49 predicted proteins | sample eDN3rd37CBELigBY_FD_128871 | JGI IMG/M metagenome (GOLD analysis project Ga0180215, IMG submission 128871) | Enriched backyard soil microbial communities from Emeryville, California, USA - eDNA 3rd pass 37_C BE-Lig BY (version 2) (version 2) | ecosystem: Environmental > Terrestrial > Soil >... | reverse complement strand
GACGCCGAACGGGAAGGTGGACCGGAAGGCGCTGCCGGCGCCGGAGGGAGCGGAGGGCGAGGCGTACGTGGGGCCGCGGACGCCGACGGAGGAGATCCTGTCGGGGATCTGGGCGGAGGTGCTGCACCGGGAGCGGGTGGGGGTGACGGAGGACTTCTTCGCGCTGGGCGGTCACTCGCTGCTGGCGACGCAGGTGGTCTCGCGGGCGGCGGCGGCGCTGGGGGTGGAGATCCCGCTGCGGGCGCTGTTCGAGGCGCCGACGGTGGCGGGGCTGGCGGAGCGCGCGGATGCCGCGGTGCGCGAGGGAGTGGGGATGCAGGCGCCGCCCATCGAGCCGGTGGCGCGGGACGGTACGGCGCTGCCGGTGTCGTTCGCGCAGCAGCGGCTGTGGTTCATCGACCAGCTGGAGCCGGGGAGCGCGGCGTACAACATGCCGTTCCCGCTGCGGCTGCGGGGTGCGCTGGACGTGGGGGCGCTGGAGGGCGCACTGACGGAGCTGGTGCGGCGGCACGAGTCGCTGCGGACGGTGTTCGCCACGGTGGAGGGGGAGCCGGTGCAGGTGATCCAGCCCGCGGGGGATCGCTCGCTGGCGAAGATCGACCTGCGGTCATTGCCGGAGGAGGAGCGGGAAGCCGAGGTGCGGCGGCTGGCGGGGGAGGACGCGGCGCGCCCGTTCGACCTGAATCGCGGGCCGCTGCTGCGGACCACGCTGGTGGTGCTGGGCGATGGGGACCACGCGCTGCTGGTGAACATGCACCACGTCGTCAGCGACGCGTGGAGCATGGGGGTGCTGGTGCGCGAGGTCAGTGCCCTGTACGCCGCGTTCGCGGAAGGGCGTCCGTCGCCGCTGTCGGAGCTGCCGGTGCAGTACGCGGATTACGCGGCGTGGCAGCGGGGCTGGCTGGTGGGTGAGACGCTGGAGCGGCAGATCGGCTACTGGAAGGATCGGCTGGGGGGAGCGCCGCCGCTGCTGGAGCTGCCGACGGACCATCCGCGGCCGGCGGTGGCGAGCGACCGGGGCGCGGGGCGGGGCTTCATGCTCCCGGCGGAGGTGACGGCGGGGCTGCGGGGGCTGGCGCGGCGGGAGGGGGCGACGCTGTTCGCGGTGCTGACGGCGGGGTTCTCGGCCTTGCTGTCGCGGTACGCGGGGCAGGAAGACGTGCTGGTGGGGACTCCCATCGCGGGGCGGACGCGGGTGGAGACGGAGGGGCTGATCGGGTTCTTCGTCAACACGCTGGTGCTGCGGACGGACCTGTCGGGGGAGCCGAGTGGACGGGAGCTGGTGAGACGGGTCCGGGAGCGGGTGCTGGAGGCGCACGCGCACCAGGACCTTCCGTTCGAGCGGCTGGTGGACGAGCTGCAGGTGGAGCGCAGCCTCGCCCACGCTCCGCTCTTCCAGGCGATGTTCACCTTCAACACCGCCCGTGGCGAGGGCGACGCACTCCGCCTGGGCGACGTCGAAGTCGAGTCGATCGGTGCCGGCAGCGGGACCGAGAAGTTCGACCTCACCCTCGGCATCACGGACGCCGGAGAGTGGCTCGCGGGTTCCCTCTCCTTCCGCACGGACCTGTGGGAAGGCGACACCATCGAGCGGATGGCCGGCCACCTCGTCGCGCTCCTCTCGGGGATGGCGCGGGAGCCGGAGCGGCCGTTCGGCGAGGTTCCCTTCCTCCCGGAGGCGGAGCGGGCGCAGGTGCTGGAGGCGTGGAACGCGACGGGGCGGCCGTACCCGGCCGGGCTCCGCGTCCACGACCTGTTCGCCGCGCAGGCCGCCCGCACGCCGGACGCGGTGGCGGTCTCCTGGCACGGCGAGCGGACGGGCTACGCCGACCTGGACCGCCGGGCCAACCGTCTCGCGAACGCGCTGCGGAGTCGCGGCGTCGGTCCGGAGAGCCGGGTGGGCGTCTGCCTCTCGCGCACACCGGAGCTGCTGGTCGCGCTCCTCGGCGTGCTCAAGGCGGGTGGCGCGTACGTGCCGCTCGACCCGGCGTACCCGCGGGAGCGGCTGGGCTACATGATGGAGGACGCCGGAATCGGCCTCGTCCTCACCGAGTCGCGCCTGGCCGGGCGGCTCCCGGAGTCCGTCCCCGACGTGCTGGTGCTGGACCGCGAGCGCGACGCCGTCGGCAGGGAATCCGACCTGGCGCCGGAGAGCGCCGTCCTGCCGGAGAACCTGTCGCACGTCATCTTCACCTCGGGCTCCACGGGCCGCCCCAAGGGCGTGATGATCCGCCACGCGTCGGTGATCGTCCTCCTCCACTGGCTGCGGGAGAACGTCACGGACGAGGAGCGCTCGTCGGTCCTCTTCTCCACGTCGATCAACTTCGACGTCTCCGTCGCGGAGATCTTCGGCACGCTCTGCTGGGGAGGGACGCTCGTTCTGGTGGAGAACGCGCTGGAGCTGGCGACGGTGGAGGAGTCCATCGTCTACGCGAGCATGGTCCCCAGCGCCGCGGCCGAGCTGCTGCGCACCGGCGGGATCCCCGCGAGCGTCAAAACGCTGAACCTGGGCGGCGAGGCGCTCCCGAACCCGCTGGCGCAGGGCCTCTACGCGCTGGGCTCGGTGGAGAAGGTGGGGAACCTCTACGGCCCCACCGAGGACACCACCTACTCGACGTACTCCGTCGTCGCGAAGGGAGGCAGCCGGGTGTTCGTCGGCCGGCCGGTGGCGAACACGCAGGCGTACGTGCTGGACGGCAGCCTCCAGCCGGTGCCGGTGGGCGTCGTCGGAGAGCTGTACCTCTCCGGCGACGGGCTGGCGCGCGGCTACGCCAGCCGGCCGGACCTGACGGCCGAGCGCTTCCTCCCGAACCCCTTCGGGGCGCCCGGCAGCCGGATGTACCGGGTGATGGACCGGATCCGCTGGCGGCCGGACGGGGAGCTGGAGTACTTCGGGCGGACGGACTTCCAGGTGAAGGTGCGCGGCTTCCGCATCGAGCTGGGGGAGATCGAGGCCGCGCTCGGCCGCCATCCCGCCGTTCGCGAGGCGGTGGCCGTCGTCCGCGAGGACGCGCCGGGCGACCGGCGGATCGTGGCGTACGTCACGGCGAGGGACGGGCACGAGGTCGTCCCGGCGGAGCTGAGGGCGCACGTCGGCGGGCGCCTGCCGGAGTACATGGTCCCCGCGGCGGTGGTGTTGCTGGAAGCGTTCCCGCACACGCCGAACGGGAAGGTGGACCGCCGCGCGCTCCCCGCCCCGGAGTGGGCGGAGGGCGGGCGCGAGGGCGAGTACGTGGCCCCGCGCGACGCGATGGAGCAGGCTCTGGTGCGGGCCTGGGAGGAGGTGCTGGGCGTCTCCCCGGTGGGCGTGCGCGACAGCTTCTTCGAGCTGGGAGGGCACTCGCTCCTTGCGGTGAGGCTCATGGCGCGGGTGGAGCAGGTCACCGGGGTGAGGCTCCCGCTCGCCGTCCTCTTCACCGCGCCCACGGTGGAGCGGCTGGCCGGGGAGCTTCGCCGCGGGGAGACGGGCGCGGATCGGTCGCCGCTGGTCCCCATCCGGCCGGAGGGGAGCCGGACGCCGCTCTTCCTGGTGCACGCCGTCGGTGGGAACGTCCTCTCCTACGCCGCGCTGGCGCGGCACCTCGACCCCGAGCAGCCGGTGTACGGTCTCCGCGCGCGGGGGCTGGCCGAGGGTGAGGAGCCCGCCCGGTCGGTAGAGGAGATGGCCGCCGACTACCTCGCCGCGCTCCGCGAGGCACAGCCCGCCGGGCCGTACCGGATCGGCGGGTGGTCGATGGGCGGGGTGGTGGCCTTCGAGATGGCGCGCCGGCTCCAGGCCGAAGGTGAGCGGGTGGACGCGCTGGTGCTGATCGACGCGCACGTCCCCGCGCTGCACGGCCGGGTTCTTCCGGAGGACGAGGCGGCGCGGGTGAGGATCTTCGCGCAGGACCTGGGGCTCCCACCGGAGCGGCTGGCCCTCGTGGAGGCGGATGCCGGCGGGGCGGGCGAGCGGGAATACCTGCGGCGGGTGCTCGAAGGGGCGCGCGCGGCGGGGCTGGTGCCGCCCGAGCTGGACGGGGAGAGCGTCGCGCGGCTGTATCGCGTCTTCAGCGCGAACCTGGCCGCGCTGTACGACTACCGCCCGGGGAGCTACGGCGGGACGGCGGTCCTCCTTCGCGCGGCGGAGCACGACCCCGCCGAGACGGAGGGCGCCGGTTGGGAGCGGATCGTCCTGGGCGGGGTACGGGTCCGCACGGTCCCGGGGAGCCACTTCACCCTTGTCCACGAGCCGCACGCGGAGGCGCTGGCTCGTGAGGTGGAGCGCACGCTCGGCGGATAGCAGCCGCGGCCGAACGGCCAGGGACGGCGCGAGGGGCCGGGGGATCGTCTCCCCGGCCCCTCGCGTTTTTCCCCGACGTCACCTACGGGCAGGCGGCGCCCAACCTTCAGCCTTCCTCGCAGCAGCACGACCGTGACAGAGTCGTCTTGTTGACATAATTGTCATCACAGTGACAGATTTATGAATTATATGTCATTTTAATGTGCACTAAACTGAGCGATATATCGTACTATTCTTGGATAGTTGGATCTATAGGTCACGAGATACAGGAGCCGAGGAAACTGGGGGAGGAACATGACGCGACCGACTGCAGGAGTGGCACGCCTTCGCCGGCAACAGATGGACCGAGCGCTCGATCCCTTCCGGAAGGCGAGCCCTCAAAGGGTTCCCGCGGCGGGATGGCTTCACGAGGTCCGGGTAGCGATGGGTATGCCGGTGCGATGGGTGGCTGACCGGATGGGGATCACGCCGTCCGGGGTCAGCCACCTGGAGCGCAGGGAGGCCACCGGTGCTGTGACCCTGGAAGCGCTCCGCAGGGCAGCCGACGCGCTGGACTGTGAGCTGGTCTACGCGATCGTTCCTCGTGCCGGGTCCGTATCCGAGGCGCTGGAGCGCAGAGCGCGCGAGGTGGCGATGGAAACACTCGGTCGCGTATCGCACACGATGCGGCTGGAGGACCAGGCTACGTCTCCGGCAGAGCAGGAGGCGGAGATCGAGGAGCTGGTGCGCGAACTGCTCGCTCGGCCACGTGCGCTCTGGGAATGAGTTTCTTCCAGAGCCTCCCCGAGGGAGCGACCCCACTCGAGCCCGAGGAGCAGGAGGGCCTCATCCCCTCGTTCGTTCAGACGAAGGGGGAGTTGAACGAGTGGGAACAGGTCAACATCCTGGAGGCGGAGCGTTGGCTGTTCTCTCAGTCCAGGCTCAGGAAGTTCGAGTTGAATCGCGACTGGATGCTGCGGATCCACAAGGAGATGTTCGGTCAGGTCTGGCGCTGGGCGGGGCACCTGCGCAGCACTGAGCGGAACATCGGAGTCGATCCGATCCTGATCGGTATCGAGCTGCGCAACCTGTGCGACGACGCTACCTACTGGCTCGACAACCGGATCTTCCCACTGGATGAAGCGGTGGCGCGTCTGCATCATCGGCTGGTGGCCGTCCACCTGTTCCCGAACGGAAACGGCCGGCATGCTCGCCTCGTAGCTGACGCGGTGCTCGCGAAGCACGGCACAGAGCGCTTCACCTGGGGGCGCGGTAGTCTCAACGGTGATGGGGACGTTCGGCGGCGCTATATCGAGGCGCTGCGCGCTGCCGATGGATACGACATCGGCCCGCTACTGGATTTCGTGCGTAGCTGACGCCAGGGGATGATAGCAGAAGCCCTCCGGCCGGCCGGAGGGCTTCTTCATATCCAGATCCTCGAACTCCAGGATGATTCCCGTTCGGCGAAGGGTCCGCGAGGCGCGCTGCCTCGTTTCCGTCGCGGTCCGGCCCCTATTCGGCCTCCGCTTCCTTCCGGCTCGCCTCGTCCAGCTCCCGGAAGTCGTCGTCGCTCAGCTCCAGGGCCGCCGCGGCGACGTTCTCCTCCAGGTGCTTCACCTTCGATGTGCCGGGGATGGGGAGCATCACCGGCGAGCGGCGGAGGAGCCAGGCCAGCGCCACCTGCGCGGGGGTGGCGTCCAGGCGCTCCGCGATGCGCGCCACCGGGCCGCTCCCCTCGGCCAGCGGGCCCGCGGCCAGGGGGTACCAGGGGATGAAGGCGATTCCCTCCCGCTCGCAGTGGTCCAGCACCGTCTCCCAGGCGCGGTCCTGCAGGTTGTAGCGGTTCTGCACGGAGACGATGGGCACGATCTCGCGGGCGCGCTCGATCTGCTCCACGTCCACCTCCGAGAGCCCCACGTGGCGGATCTTCCCCTCGTCGCGCAGGTCCGCGACCGTCCCCACCTGGTCCTCCAGCGGCACGCCCGGGTCGATGCGGTGGAGCTGGTAGAGGTCGATCCGCTCCACCTTCAGCCTCCGCAGGCTCCCCTCGCACGCCTGGCGCAGGTGCTTCGGGCGGCCGTTCGTCTCCCACCGGCCGGGCCCGGGGCGCTCGAACCCGCCCTTGGTGGCGATCACCAGCCCCCCGGCATACGGGTACAGCGCCTCCGCGATCAGCTCCTCGCTGACGTTGGGACCGTACGAGTCCGCCGTGTCGATCAGGTTCACGTCGAGCTGTACGGCGCGGCGCAGCACGCGGACGGCCTCCTCGCGGTCGGCCGGAGGGCCCCAGACCCCCTCGCCGGTGATGCGCATGGCGCCGAAGCCCAGGCGGTGGACGGGGAGGTCCCCGCCCAGGAGGAAGGTGCCGGCGGCCGCGGCGCGGTGGGTCTCGGAGTTCGTCGTCGCCATGATGGATGTCGTCGGGTTGTCGTGGGCAGGACCGGGCCCGGACGCCGCTGCAGGATTCGTGCGGACGCGGCGGGTCAGGGACCGGCCGCCACGCGCAGCAGGGCGCCCGCCCTGCGCAGCGACTCCGTGAGCCGGGACACCGCCCGTGGGAAGGCGGCCCCGCAGCCGCTCGCCAGCGCCTCCACCACCTCCGGGAGCGCCACCGGGTCGTAGCCGGTGTCTGTTCCCGGCGCGTACACGGTGTGGCGGTACCAGGGGCGGCCGGGCATCCCCCGGTCGTCCAGCAGGGCCCGCTCCGCCGCGGGGAGCGCCCGATCCATGCGGCGGAGCGCCGCCGTGTCCCCGGCGGCCAGGGCGCGGGCCTGCGCCGCGTCCAGCGCCTGTCCAGCCTCCCGCAGCTCCGCCACCGCCGCGCGCAGCGGCGCCGCCCAGGTCGCCTCGGGGGCTCCCGGAAGGGCGTCCAGGTACGCCTCCACCCGGTCCGCGTAGTGGGCGTAGCGGAAGGGGAGGGCGTCCGCCTCCGCCAGCCGCAGCGCGGCCACGCCCATCACTCCCGCCATGGCCGGGGCGTGGAGGAAGGCGGAGTCCGCCCGGGTCCCCGCGTAGGCGAAGTCGTCCAGCACCGAGTGGTACACGGCGTAGGCGCCGCGTCCGTTCATGGTCCACTGGAGCGAGGGGACGCCCGCCCAGTGGAAGAAGGCCGTCCAGTCGGACCCGGCGCCCAGGTCGCCCAGCACCGGCGGCCCCGTTCTGCGCCGGGCGCGCCACCCCTCCGCCAGCGGGCGGCCCGTCACCGGGTCCGGGACGGCCTCCGCCGCCTCCGCCACCAGGTCGCGGAGCGAGGGGGATCCGCTCACGTCCAGCGTCCCGGCGGTGAGCATGTCCACGTTGAAGTAGGCCACGGCGTCGCGGCGGAGGCGCTCCACATGGGCCTCCACCCACTCCGTGCTCCCCACCGCCCCGAACTCCTCCGCGTCCCAGAAGGCCAGCGTGATCCCCCGGCGCGGCGTCCACCCCGCGCGCCGCAGCTCCGCCAGCCCGCGGGCCACCTCCACCAGCACCGAGGTGCCGCTGTGCGGGTCCGCGCCGCCCAAGAGCCAGGCGTCGTGGTGGTTCCCCAGGATCACCTCGGCGTCCGTGCGGCCGGGGATCCGCGCGATCACGTTGTAGATGGGGCGCGCCCGGAACTCCTGCTCGCTCTCCAGGCGGACGCGGGCCGGACCGGGGCCCGTCCGGTACTCCACCGGGAGCGCGCCGCGGAAGCCCTGCGGCCCCTCCGCCCCGCCCAGCGCCGCCAGGATGGTGCGGGCCTCGCCGTAGGGGAGGGGGACCACCGGGATGCGGGGGAGGTTGTCGGCGTTCTCCGGGGCGAGCCGCGGGACGCCGGGAAGGGAGGGGCTGCCGGGGGTGAGCGGGTCGCCGGTGTAGCGCCACAGGTACTCCACCGTCCCCCGCTGCACCGCCTGCGAGGGGCGGAACGGCCCCGCGGGGAGGGTGTCGCCCGCCGCGTAGCCGTCTCCCGAGGGGTCCGAGAAGAGGAGCACGCCCACCGCCTCGCGCTTCTCCGCCTCCGCCACCTTCACCCCGCGGAAGCTGCGGCCGTAGCGCGCCAGCACCACCCGGCCGCGCACGTCCACCCCGGCCCGTTCCAGCGCCCGGTAGTCGGCCGGGAGGCCGTAGTTGACGTAGACCACCTCGCCCTCGGCCACGCCGTTCGCGCCGTACGCGGCCCACGACTGCATGAAGGGGGAGCCGTCGTCGCCGTACGGCTCCCGGGTCGCCAGCTCCACCCGCTCCGGCGCGGTCAGCGCCACGCGCACCCGGCGCGGGTGGGGGAGCCAGGCGTCGAAGCGCTCCGTCTCCACCTGGAAGCCCAGGGCGCGCATCCAGGCGGCCAGCGTGTCCGCCACCGCCTTCCCCTCCGGCGTCCCCGCGACGTGGACGCCGCGGGTGAGCGCCCGGACCGTCCGTTCCGCCGAGGCGGGGGAGGGGACCGCGAGGAAGCGCGCCTCGCGGTCGCGCTGGCGCTCCGCCGCCGCCGGGGCGAAGCCGGAGATCCCGTCTCCCTCCTGCGCCGCCGTGGTCGGGGGGAGGAGCGTGGCGGCGAGGAGGACGAGGGCCGCCCGGGTGCGCGCCCTCACCTCAGCGGGCCGGCCGCGCGGGGGCGCCGCGGCGGCGCAGCACCTCCCAGATCCCCGGGTCCTCCGGCCCCAGGACCCACACGGAGAAGCCGCGGAGCCCGCGGCTCTCCGCCAGCCCCAGCCGCGCCTCGAAGCTGCGGGCGTCCTCCAGGAAGATCCACTCGAAGGTGCCGCCCCGCTCGAAGTACGTGTACGACACCTGCTGCTCCTCGTCCCAGCGGAGCTTCGCGCCGTTGCGCTCCACCAGCGACACCGCCCGCGGCCAGCTGATCACCGCGCTGTACGAGCGCGCCATCTCCGGCTGGATGCGGTCCTCCTGCGAGGTGTACCAGTGCATCCCGCCCGTGATGATCCCCAGGGAGAGCTTCTGCGCGGGCACGTACTTGAGGAAGTGGTTCAGCACGTCCGTGATCCACGGCATCCCGTGCTGCGGCCCCGGGGGCGTGCGGCGGGTGTGCTGGTTGTAGCTCATGATGGAGACGAAGTCGCCGATCTCGCCGATGGCCTTCAGGTCGTACCCGGCCCTCCAGTTCTCGAAGAGCCAGCGGTGGTACGGCGTGGGCCCCGCCAAGTCGTCCGGGCGGTGGACGATGGCCGCGCTCAGCTTGTAGCCGGCCGCGCGGAGCGCCGTGCCCAGCTCCCGGTAGAAGCGGGTGAAGGCGTCGCGGTCGTTCATGGACAGGTTCTCGAAGTCCACCTGGATCCCGTAGTGCCCGTTGCGGCGGCACAGCTCCACAAGCGAGGCCACGGCGCGGCGGCGGGCCTCGTCGTTCGCCAGGAAGCTGTGGAGCATCTCCTGGTTGAACCCGGGGTTCACCACCAGCGGCATCACCGGGATCCCGCGCTCCTTGCCCAGCCGGACCACGCGCGGGTCCACCTCGCCCCACACCAGCCCCTCGGCGTTCACGTAGTAGCCTCCCGGCGCGATCACGGAGACCTGGTCCACGTTGCGCTGCAGGCTCTGCCAGCTGTCCTCGTTGTCGGAGTAGTAGAAGAGCCGTTCCAGGGCGCGCTGCGCCGAGGCGTGGACGGGGAGGAGGAGTAGAGCGAGGGCCGCCAGGGCCCGTACCAGCGTCGAACGCATCGGCGTACGGGGGAACGCATGTGGGCGCGCCCGTGGAAGGGTGCGAGAGCGGGCGCGGAGTTGTCGGGAACGGGGGGATGATGGGACGACAGGGTGGACGTTGCAAGCGAACACCGCAGGGGAGCCGACTGTCCTCGCGATGGCACGCTCCTCGCGGCGGCCGCGCCGGGTCGTGTGAGAGCACGGAACCCCTCACCTGGAGCCTGTCATGCACCGCAAGTCCGTTCCGTACGCGCTCGGAGTCGCGGCGCTCGCGCTCGCCACGGCGTGCGGCGAGCAGGAGCCGCGCACGCCGGAGACCCCGCCGCCCGGGGGAGCCACCCCCACCGTGGAGGGCCCCTCCACCCCCACCGTGACTCCGCCCGCGGGAGGGGGGCCGGCCGTCAACACCGCCAACCTTCCGCCGGGAGTCACCGCGCAGATGGTGCAGGAGGGGAAGCAGATCTTCGAGGGGCCGGGTCTCTGCTATACCTGCCACGGGCAGAACGCGATGGGGACGGCGCTGGCGCCCAACCTGACGGACAACCAGTGGATCGACTCCGACGGCAGCTTCGAGAGCATCGTCACCCTCGTCACCAACGGGGTGCCGCAGCCCAAGCAGTACCCGGCGCCGATGCCTCCCAAGGGGGGCTCCAGCATCACCGACGACCAGGTGCGCGCCGTGTCGGCGTACGTGTACGCCATCAGCCACCCGGGCGGCTGAGCGTACGCGGCCGGGCCTCCCGCCGCGAGGCCCGGCCGCCACGCGGAACGGCGGTGCCCGCCCCGGGTCCGGGGAGGGGCGCCGCCGTTCGTCGTTTCCGGCACCGGGCGCTATGTTTACGTCGGCCCGTGACCGAACGGGCGGGGGACGACGCGCGAGAGCAGGGGAGAGAGCTTGAACCGGAGGGTCGCGGCCGGGGTGGCGCTGGGGGTGTACGCCGCGGCGATCCCCGCCGCCAACTGGCTGATCCGCAACGCGGGGACCGTGGTGCTCCCCGACGGGACGCACCTGGCCCCCGTGGGCTTCGGGCTCCTCGCGCCGTCGGGGGTCTACGCCGCGGGGGTGTCGTTCGTGGCGCGCGACGTGGTGCAGCGGGCCGCCGGACGCGTGCCGGCCCTGGCGGCCATCGTCCTGGGGACCTTCCTCTCGGTGCTGGTGAGCCCGCAGCTCGCCCTCGCCTCCGGCTCCGCCTTCCTGGTCTCGGAGCTGGCGGACTTCGCGGTGTACACCCCGCTGCAGCGGCGGCGCTTCGTGCTGGCGGTGCTCCTCTCCGGGGTGGTGGGGAGCCTTGTGGACAGCGTGATCTTCCTGGCGGTGGCCGGGATCCCGCTGGCGGTGGCCCTCCCCGGGCTGCTGCTGGGGAAGCTCTGGGTGCAGATCGGGGCGATCCCGCTGGCCGCCTGGCTGCGGCGGAGGCTCCCGCCCGCGGAGGGGTAGGCCCTGGTCCTGAGTTGATCCGGGCCTATCCCTCCGCGCCGCACCCCGCGCCGGGGACGACGAAGGGGCTCCCCCCGGTGTCGGGGAGCCCAGAAGCGGGCTCCCCGACGCTGGCGCGGCGGAGGAGCGGGTCGAGCATCTCCGCCGTGGTGGAGTCCACCGGCACCGGCGACCAGAGCATGCCGTCGAGCTGGCGCGCCATCCAGGTGCGCCCTTCCAGCCCCGCGACCCGCTCCGCCTGCTCCAGCGCTTCCCCCCGGGCGCGGGCGCGCCCCGCCAGCGTCGTGAGGCGCGCGCGGAGCGGATCTTCCCGCAGCAGCCCCTCGCCCCCGCACGCCCTCGCCGCCGCGCCCTCCTGCGGGAGCGGCGCCTGCAGGACCGCGCGGACCGCCTCCGTCACCGGCGTGAGCCGCCCCGGCCCGAAGCGCTCCAGGTACCAGCGCAGGTCCTCTTCCGGCACCGGGGCCACCTCGCCCAGGATGCGCGCCACCGCCTCCGCCGCCTTCCCCTGCGGGTCCGGGGGCGCCGCGCCGGCGTAGCCGGTGAGGTAGGCGTCCTGCACCGAGGTGAGGTACCCGTCGGAGAGGCCCCGCCGGGCCAGCGAGGCCGCCACGAACCAGTCTACGTTGCGGGCGAAGACTTCCGCCGGGCGGCGGTCCGGCGGGGGTGCCTCCCCGCGGGCGAGGTTGGGCGCCTCGACCGGCCCCGGAGCGAGCGCGCGCACCGAGGCGGCCAGGTGGTCGCCCCGGAAGCGCACGGCGCGGTCCGTCCGGTACGTCCCCCGGATCCCGTAGCGCGCCCGCGCCGCCTGCCAGTCCAGGTCGTGCGCAAGCTCGTGCGCCAGCGTCCCCGCCGAGGTCGCGGGAGGGAGCGTCAGCGTGCGGGGCCCCGGGTCGTGGGTGGCGAGCGCCTCTTCCCGGGCCACCTCGGCGAAGCGGATCCGCAGCCCCTGCACCGAGAAGGAGGGGAAGACGAGCGCCAGGTCGCGGAGGGAGACCTCCAGCATCCGCAGGTAGTACGGCCGCCACGCCTCCGGCACCTGCTCGCCGAAGGTGATGGAGGCCAGCCCGAAGCGCGTCCGCAGCTCCCGCACGGTGGGCGCGGGGAAGCCCGGGAACCAGGCGGGCTCCTGGGCCAGCGAGCGGACCGCCACCCCCACCGCCAGCGCCACCCCTCCCGGCCCCGGCCCCGAGGTCGCGCGGCGCAGGAGGGCCAGCTCCGCCACGAAGCGCTCCTCGCTCGTGGCCCGGCGCAGGAACCGCACGCGCGGGTCCGCCGAGTCCGCCTCTACGGGGACGCCCGCCAGGAGCACCTGCCGGAACGAACTCACCGTCGTCGCCACGGGGGACTGCGGCGGCTGGTCCAGCAGGGACGCCGCGTCCGCCAGGCGCGCCGCGGCGCCGGGGCCCAGCAGCCCCGGGTAGCTCGAGGGCGGCGCCACGACGCGCTCGGGCTCGCGCTCCGCGGCGGCGCGGAGCCGCGCCGCCAGCTCCAGCGCGAGCCGCGACCCCTCCCGCTCGGTGTCCGCCTCCGGCGGGAGCACCAGGGGCGCCTCCACCCGGAAACGCCGTCCGCTCCGCCAGGCGCCGAGCAGGTCCAGCGGCTCCACGTGCGCGGAGTCCGCCGCGCGCAGCAGCGCGCGGGCGTCCTCCCTCGCCAGGCGGCGGTCGCGGAGCTGCGCGGCCGCGCGGGCGGCCAGCGCGGGCGCGTTGCGGCCGGCGTCGCCGCCCGCCGCGGCGACGGCGTACGCCATCCTCACCGCCAGCTCGCCCGCGCGCGGGTCCCGCGCCTCGTCCACCGTCTCCGCGATCCGGTCCAGGTGGAAGCCTCCGTCGCCCCGCACCGGCCCGTAGGCCCGCATCCCCAGCGGGTCCAGCGTCGCGGGGTCGATCTCGTAGGCCCGCCCGTCGAGCGTGTTCGCCAGGAGCGCCCAGGCCACCCGCGCCCTCAGCGTGTCGGGGAGCCGGGGATCCACGCTCGCCTGCTCCGCCATGCGGAAGGGACTCCCCAGCCCCAGCCGCAGCCGCTCCAGGTACCCCAGCGCCAGCGCCGCCTCCGGAGCCACCGAACCGGGGTCCTCCACGCTCCGCGTCTCGCGGATCAGCCCCGCCGCGAACAGCCGCCCGCGCCTCAGCTCCCGGTCCGCGTCGGGAGGGACGGCATCGGGCGACGGGCCGCAACCGGCGAGCAGCCCGAGGACGGTGGCGACGAGCAGCGTGAAGCGGACGAGCAGGGGCATGGGAACGTCTGGGTGAAAGTCCGGTAGACAATACCCGGCGCGGGGCGGCGAGGTCCGGCCCTCGCCCCCGGGACGCTCCTGCAAAGCGGTTGCCGCGCAAGGAGATCCGCTGCGGATTCCGTCCGCACGTCGGGCCCGGGAAACCACATCCATCCCCCGGTTCTTCCATGTCCAAGCGTTTTCCCCAGCTCTTCTGGGGCCTGGCGGTCGTCGCTCTCGCGCTCGTCGCCTCGGCCGCGCTCGGCGCCGGGGCGGTACGCGACGCGAAGCGCACCGGCGACCAGCTCGAGGTCACCGGATCCGCCCGCCGTCCCATCCGCTCCGACTTCGCCGTCTGGCGGCTCTCCGTGAGCAGCCAGGCCCCCTCGCTCCAGGAGGCCTACTCGGGCGTGCGCGCCGACGCCGACCGGGTGCGCGGCTTCCTGCGGGCCAGCGGCCTCTCCGACTCCCTCGTCACCGTCCGCCCCCTGGAGACGCAGCGCCTCAACCGTCTCCTGGACAACGGCATGGACTCCGGGGTGCTGGTGGGCTACCGGCTCACGCAGTCGTACGAGATCCGCTCGCCCGACGTGGACGGCGTCACCGCCCTGGTGGAGCGCTCCAGCGAGCTGATCAACCAGGGGGTGCCGCTGATGTCCAGCCCGCCGGAGTACCTCTTCACCCGGCTCCCGGAACTCCGCACGCAGATGCTGGCGGAGGCCACCAAGGACGCGCGCGAGCGCGCCGCCGCCATCGCCGAGAGCGCGGGGAGCGCCATCGGGCCGGTGCGGAGCGCGCGCATGGGGGTGTTCCAGATCACCCCCCGGAACTCCACGGAGGTGAGCGACTACGGCTTCAACGACACCTCGTCGCTGGAGAAGGACATCACCGCCGTCGTCCGGGTGACGTTCTCGCTCCGGTAGCCCGGCCCGCGGGGATCTCCCGCCCGCACGTGGAACGGCGCCCCCGCCCGGATCTCCCGGCGGGGGCGCCGTCGCGTGTGGGGTCGGCTCCCGATCGTCCCGGATTCCGAGTCAGTGCCGGTCCGCCTCGTCGAGCGGCTGGTACAGGAGGAGGTGGTTGCCGTCCGGGTCCGCCACCATCAGCCGCAGGGCGTCCGGCCCCCTCATCAGGGGCCCCACGAAGGCGGCGCCGCGCGACTCCAGCTCGCGGTAGGTCCGCTCGGCGTCGTCCACGTCCAGCACCAGCCCGGTGAACCCCCCGACCCGGCCTTCGGCCCGCATCGACTTCGCGTCCGCCAGGATGACGATGGCCCGGCCCTCCGGGAAGCGGAGCCACGCCATGGGCGCGTGGTTCTCCTCGTCGACCCGCTTCTCGAGCGTCAGCCCCAGGACGCGGGTGTAGTAGTCCACCGCGCGGTCCATGTCGCTGACCCAGACGCTGGCCGCACCGATGTGGGTGATGCTCACGGGTTCTCCTTTGCCGGGATGGATGGGGGATGTGTGCGTCCGATGCCCCGAAGAGAACGTACCCGGTCCGTCTCGGCAAGGCGGACTTGCGGCCCTGGCCCGCTCCGGCGCACCTTCCCCGGGCACCCTCTCCCTGCAACCCGTTCCCCTCCGTTCCCATGCGCACGCGTACCTCCCGGAGCCTCCGCGCCGCCGTGGCGCTGCTCGCCGTCACCGCCGCCCCGCTGGCCGCGCAGCAGCGGTATCCCACCAGCTTCTCCCCGCAGCTCGCGCAGCGCCCCGCCGTGCGCGACGCGCTCGCCTGGATCGAGAGCAACTTCCCCCGCCAGGTGGAGGAGTGGATCCTCATCACCGAGATCCCGGGCACCTCGCGCCACGAGGAGGCGCGAGGTGCGTACCTCCGGGAGCAGATGGAGCGCGCGGGGCTGGAGGTCACAGTGGACTCCATCGGCAACGTGATCGGCCGGCGCCGGGGGACGGGCGGCGGCGCGACGGTGGCGCTCGCGGCGCACCTGGACACGGTGCACCCCCTGGACACGGACGTGAAGGTGAGGCGCGACGGCGACGTGCTCCGCGCCCCCGGCATCTTCGACAACTCGGCCTCCGTCGCCAACATGCTGGCGGTGGCGCGGGCGCTGGACCATGCGGGCGTGCGCACCCGCGGCGACATCCTCTTCATCGGCACCACGCAGGAGGAGCTGGGGCTCAAGGGGATGGACTACTGGCTGGAGAAGAACCCGGGCGCCGCGGACGTGCTGGTGGCGCTGGACGGGGGGCTGGGGCCGGTGATGTACGGCGCGCTGGGGATCTACTGGACGCGCTACACCTTCCGCGGCGAGGGCTCGCACACCAACAGCTCCGCCGGCAAGCCGCACCCGGTCCGCGCCCTGGCGGACGCGGTCCGCTCCGTCTACGAGCTGGAGATCCCCCGCGGGCGGGGGCACACCGTGTTCAACGTGGGGATGGTGGACGGCGGGAAGATCTTCAACGCCATCCCGGAGGAGGTCTCCTTCACCATGGACCTGCGCTCGGTGAACCCCGTGCTGCTGGACTCGCTGGACGCGGAGATCAACTCGCGCGTGCGCCGCGCGGCGGAAGCGAACGGGGTGCGCTGGGACCGGGAGGAGGTGACGCGGAACCGGGCCGGGGGGACGGAGGAGATGCTCCGTGACCGCCGCGCCCACCCGCTGGTGCAGACGGCGCTGGACGTGCACCGCTTCCTGGGGATCGAGACGGAGGCGGTGCCCTCCGGCTCCACGGACGCCAACGCGGCGGTGGTGCGGGGGATCCCGGCGATCTCCGTCGGCCGGGGCGACGGCGGCGACCAGCACACGCTCTCCGAGTGGGCGAGCGCCCCCAGCGTGCTCCCTGGGACCCGGATGACGCTCCTGCTGGCGCTGAGCATGGCCGGGGTGAGGTGAGGGGGCGTGACCCCCAACGCTGAGGAGCACGACCAGTTCAGTGTCAGATGACGCCCTCCGGTAGCATTGAAGGAGAGTTTTTCCGCGAGGGTGGTGCTGAGGAACGGTTCGGCCAGCTTCTGGTTGGAGACGGTAGAGAATTGTCGCGAAGGGTGGCGCGGTGTCTACGGTGTACGCTATAGTGTCGCGCTGTGTACGCGTGCCAACCGCCACCTCTTCGCACAGATGGGGCAGACGAACAGGAAGCGCGATCCCCGCCCACGCCCTCTACCGCCCACTCCGAACTGGCTTCCCGATTACAAGCTGATCGAGGATGCGGACGCGGTCGGTGACGAATTGGTTGCACTCGCGTTGCTGTGGTTGCTCCGCGATGCGCGCCTTTGGGTAGAGTCTACGCCTGGGGAACGCTCCCGGATCTTGCTCCCTCCACGACCGGAGCGCACAGCAACCATCGGGCGCGCCGCAGAGCAGGTACAGAATATCGCGGAGGCACTTCGCGATCTTTCGTCGATGCGGTCGATGCCCGACCGAGCTACCGAGGAGGTCCTGAGTTCAGCCTGCTACCGTGTAGCGCGGTGGGCCCACCGACACTCACTGAGTACCATCGCACTCCTGTATGCCGAAGCAGCCATACGCGTAGCCCCGTCCGTCGCGGCGAGCGCGAACTTCGCCGGTCGCATGGCAAGGATCGCCGGCTATCCGGACCGCGCCGATTCATGGTTCGACTACGCAATGTGGATTGCCGGACGCGATGGGAATCGGAACCGGAGCGAGATGATCCGGGCCTTGCTGGGCAAGGGGACGATTCTGCGGGAGAACGGCCGGCTGGACGATGCGAGACTTCCCCTGGAACGGGCGGCCCGCCTGTGTGCTGCAACTCGCCGCCATCGCCTCGCCGCAGAGACCCATCATGACCTGTTCTCCTTGGCCGTGATGCTCGGGAACTATGCCGAGGCCGAGGCCCATATGCTACGTGCCCTGCAGCATTATCCCATTCATCATTCAGCGGTACCGGGCCTGGTCCACGACTGGTGCTTTCTGCTGGTCCAGCACGGTTATTACTTGCAGGCTGTGTCACTGCTCCAGATGTCCATCCCGAGCATACAGCGTCTCGAACTCCAACTGGTGAGCTGGGGGACTCTCTCTCGTGCGGCTGCCGGCTCGGGGGACCGGACCCTGTACGATGAGGCAGTCGAGCGTATCGAATCGCTGACCGAGCGAACCCAGGCTTATGCCGCCGCTGCGCTCGCACACGCCGCGTATGGAGCGCGCTTCTTTGCGGAGTGGGAGACGGCGCTTCGGCTCGCTACCCAGGCTCGTGTGATCGCCGAATCTCGAGGCGAGACAGAAGTCGTGCAGGGGGTACAGGAATTCATCGCCGCAATTCTCGCCCGGGAGCCGCCACTTCCGACCGCTGACCCGCCCGAGGACAGCGACGTTGGCAAAATCGGGGAGCGGATCATGCTTCTTCTCCAGGCTCGCCAGCGGCCTGTCCGTCGTCCCGTCCAGCCGAGCCAAGACTGGAATGCAGGACCGGAATGAGGGGGCCAGCCTGTACACATCCGCCGGCCCTCTCCTCCGCGCTAACCGCCTGACCCTACCAGCCAGCCCGTTTTGGATGTAGCCGTGTCGGAGGCGGTCGTTATCGCCTCGCCGTCCTCCTCCGAAGCTCGTCCCCCGCTCCCTACGATCCAGCCGCTGTCGAATGTCGGACGCTCAGGGGGGATCGCGCTCGTGGGGGCTTCACTACATCCCATCAGCGAAGCAAGAATACTCAAGCCAAGAATTCTCGTACGCATGGGGCTCTCCGGTCGCTGGGAGGGAACTCGGGCTGGCGATGGAAGCTACGCGCCGCGTACATAAGCCGCCAGCACCCTCCGGGGTATAAGGCGCCGCCCGGCGCAGCTGCCGCTTCCCCTCCTCCCGCCCCTCCCCTACCTCATGTTCCCGGTGTGCCCGAGCGAGAACCGCCCGGGCTGCGGCCACACGCAGAGACCGTGGGGCTCCCTCTCCACCGGGATGCGGTGCGCCAGCCGGCCCGTCGCCGTGTCGAAGACGTACACCTCGTTGTCGTAACGGCCGGACACCCACAGCTCCTTCCCGTCCGCGGTCACGTTCCCCATGTCCGGGCTCCCCCCGCCGGGCACCGGCCAGTTCGCGACCACGCGGTGCGCGACCGGGTCGATCACGCTCACCGAGCCGGGGCCGCGCCGCCCCCCGGCGATGGTGTGCCACCCGCGGTTGGTTACGTACAGCAGACGGCCGTCGCGGCTCACGGAGATCCCGTGCGCGCCACGACCCGTGGGGAGGAAGCCGATGCGGCGGAAGGCGACCGGGTCCACCAGGTACACTCCGTCCGCCCGCATGTCCGTCACGTAGAAAACGCGGCCGTCCGGCGACGAGCGGATGTCCTGCGGCATCGACTCGTCCCCCAGCCCGCCGGGGTCGAGTTCCAGGTAGCCGACCACCTTCCGCTCCTGGATGTCCACCTTCGCGAGCTGGCCCGAGAACTCGCAGGTCACCAGGGCGTAGCGGCCGTCCGCCGTGAACTCCACGTGGTTGGGACCCTTGCAGCTCACCGGGATCGACTCGGAGAGCTTCATCGTCCGCGGGTCGCGGAAGTCGAGCCGCCGGTTCCTCTCCGCGACGACGATCGCGGACCGCCCGTCCGGCGTGAAGTACAGGTTGTACGGAGCGTCGACGGGTACCGGCTTCCCCGCCCGGGTGGTGACCGGGTCGATGGGGATCACCGTGTTCGACTGGTTGTTCAGCACCCAGAGGCGCGTCATGTCGTGGGAAGGAACCACGTGCTGGGGGATCACCCCCGCCTTGAGGGTCCGGACCACCCGGTAGGTGGCCGGGTCGATGAGGGTGACGGTCCCCGACTCGGAGTTGGGCACGTAGACCATCGGCCGGGCACGCGCCGCGGCGGGGGAGAGCGCATCCGGCCCCGTCGCGGCGTAGAGGTTCACGGCGGAAGCCGCCGAATCCGGTGCGGCGTCCGAGCGTCGCACCGCGTCCCGGAGCGACGGCAGGTCGCCGCACGCCGCCAGGACGCTCACGAGGAAAAGCGCGTTCACCCTTGCCACGGGACCTCCGGGATCAATGGCGAATCTGTAGCGTAAGTGATTGCCTGTCTGTTGGATACGGGCAACGATCGGGCCGGGGCGCCGCCGCCCCCCGATACCCGGGCGCGGCGGCGCCCGGCCCTGGCATGCCGCCTGCCGCGCCGGAACCGGGTGCCCGGGCGAACGAGCCGGGGCGCTTCCGCGGGCCGGCCACTCCGGCCCGCCGCACCGATCCGACTGCCGGAGGTGAACGATGCTGGGAGTCGACGACGTGGTGGAGACCGAGGTCGCGGCGGCCGCCGCGGCGACCGTGATCGCGGTGTCCCGCCCCGCCCGGCGGGTGCTCCGTAAAGGCGCCGTGTACAGCCTCGCCGGCGTGCTGATCCTGGGCGACGGGATCGCCGCGTTCGCCCGCGGCGTGGGGCGGGGGGTCCGGACCGGCCGGGAGCTGGGGACCGGGGAGGCGCGGCTGCAGCCGGCGGGCGCCGAGGGAGGTGCATGATGGACGAGCGCACCGGGACGCAGCCGGCGGACGAGCCGATCGGAGGGCGCACCCTCCACCTTCTCGAGGACGTGGGAGAGCGGATCGGCCGCTCGCTGTCCGGGGCCGTGGAGCGCGTCCGCCGGATGGGGGACGGCCTGTCCGCGCCGGACGGCGGCGACACGATGGAGCGGGCGGAGCACCTGGCGACCCGGCTCGGAGACCGGATCGGCGACTACGCCACGATGGCGGGCCTGAAGGTCCGCAGGGCGGGCGCCCGCATCCGCGAGGAGGCGGAGGACATCCGGGCCGAAGCGGGGGTGCGGAGCCTCGACCGTCCCTCCACGCGGCCCGAAGACGAGGACCTCACGCCCTCCGACGCCTGACGGGCCCGCGCGGGCCACGGGTGCTGCAGGGATGACCGCTTCCGCCGCGGCGCCTGCCGAGGTGCTGCACTCCCTCCCCGGGCGGGTGCGCATCCACCTCCCCGGGTGGGGAGGCGGAGACGCGGCCTCCCTGGAAGACGGGCTCGCCCGGGAGCCGGGGGTGAGCCGCGTGGAGGCCCGCGCCCTCACCCGGAACGTCCTGGTGCGGTTCGACCCGGCCGCCACCGACGTGGACCGGCTGCTGCGCCGCGCCGCGGTCCTCGCGGCGCGGGGCGGTCCTCCGGACGCGGGAGGCGCCGGATCCCCCTCCCGGACCACCGGGAGGAGGGGGCGTACGTCGCACGTCCTCGACCCCGGGCCGGTGGTGCAGGGCGTGGTCAGGGTGGTGGTGACCGGGGTGGGGCTCGGCGGCCTGGTGGTGTCCACCCTGGTCCGTGTCCGCGGTCCGAGCCCCGGCGCCGTACACGCGGCGGCGCTCCTCTCCGTGGCCCACGGCACCCCCGCGCTGCGCAGGCAGGCCCGCGACACGCTCGGGCGGGACGCCGCGGACCTCGCGCTGGCCGTGCCGCGGGCGGTCGCGCTCGCCTTCGCGGGGAGACCGCTGGGGCTGGCGGTGGCGGGCGCGGACGCCCTCTTCTTCCTCCTGTCGGTGAGGGCGCAGAGGAAGGCGTGGAGAGCCTTCGAGGCGCGGACGGGGGCGGCGTCCCCGGGCGGCTCCCGGGTCCTGGAGCCGGGAGCCGCCCTCCCGGTGCCGGCACGCGTGCGGGAGGGGACGGGGATCGCCCTGGGACCCGACGGGCTCGCCCTCCCCGCCGCCCCGGACGGGGTCCTCCCCGCGGGCGCGGTGCTGGTGAGCGGGCGGCTCTCCGCCGTCCCGGAGCCCTGCACGCCCTTCGTGCGGAAGCCGCCCTCCATCCCGCCTCCCCGCGACCTCTACACGCGCTACCTGGACACGGTCGCGGCGCTTCCCGCCGTGTACGCCGTGGTGAACGCCCTCCGGCTCCGCTCCGCGGAACGTCTCCTCGCCTCGCTCCTCCTCCTCAACCCCACGGCCGCGCTGACCGGGGCCGGGGTCGCGGAGTCGCTCGCGGCCCTGCGGGTGGTCCGCTCGGGTGGCGTGGTCACGGGGACGCGGCGCGACCGGCCGATCCGGCTTCCCCACGTCCTCCTCGTGGACGGGACGCGCCCCCTGGCGGAGGGGCTGGAGACGGCCGGCGCCGCACCGGTGGACGGAGGGATGCGGGAAGAGGAGGTGCGCGCCCTCGCCGCCGGGATCTCCCTGGCCTGCGGCTCCCCGTGGGGCGACGCGTTCCGCGGGGCCGCCCCCGTGGCCGCGGAAGACGGGAGCTTCGACGGCCGCGCGGCGACGGCGTTCGTGGAGGGCGTCCGCTGGTCGCTCGCCCCCGTGGACGACCCGGGCGGCCTCCCCGCCGTGCTCCGGGAGCGGTTCGGGGGGGCGTACCTGCTGAGGCTGCGCCGGGACCGGGACGGACGGACCCCGGGCGTGGTCGCGCTCCGCCCCCGCCCGGCCCCCGGCGCGGCGGAGCTGGTCCGGGCCTGCCGCCGGCTGGGGGTGGAGGTCCAGGTCCTCGAACGAGGAGACCCGGCCGCCTCCGCCTCGTTCTCCCGGCGCCTGGGCCTGCGCACGGTGCAGGGGAGCGCCGACGGGGTCCTCCTCCGCTTCCGGCGCATGGGACGGAGGGCCGCCTTCCTCTCCGACTGCGCGGACCGGGGAGACGCCTTCGAGGCGTGCGACCTGGCCGTCGGGCTGGTACGGGGCGCGGGGCCCGCCTGTCCGGGGCCGGACGTCCTGGTGTTCGATCCCGGCGCGGTGGCGGCCGTGCTGGAGGCCGGCGCGGGCTACGCGAGGGCGGTGAAGGACTCGGTGCTGCTCTCCGTCGCGGCCACGCTCGGCGGGGTCGTGTGGGAGGTGCGCTCGCCCCCGCCGGTGGAGCGCGCCTCCGCGCTGGTGGACGCGGCGGGGCTCGCCGCGATCGCCGACGACTGGGTGCGGCTGCGAGGCGCCGGGGCGTCCACGCCGGCCACGCTGCGGCTCTCGGACCCGCGGCCGGAGCGCTGGGGGGAGCAGGACCCGGGGAGCGTCCTCCGTGCCTTCGGCACCACCGCCCGCGGCCTCACCGGCGCCGAGGCCGCCTCCCGCCGGCGGGGGGAGGACGAGGCGGCCGGGCCTCACCCGTTCCTCCACGCGCTCGCCGACAACGCCGGGTCCCCCCTCACGGGGATGTACGCGCTGGCGACGGCCATCACCCTCGCGCAGGGGAACCGGCTCGACGCCGCCGTGATGGGGATGACCCTCCTCGCCAACGTCTTCGTGGGCGCGTGGCAGGAGTTCCAGGTGGGGCACGTGTCGGAGGCGCTCCGGCGGCGGGGCTCGCCGAATGCCCGCGTGCTGCGCGGCGGCGTCCCGGCCGCCGTGCCGGCCGGAGAGATCGTGCCGGGCGACGTGCTCCTGGTCGCCGCGGGCGACCGCCTCGCCGCCGACGCGCGGGTGCTGGACGCCCACGGCCTGGAGGTGGACGAAGCTGCGCTGACCGGGGAGTCGGTCCCCGTCGCGAAGGTGCGGGAGGGGAAGACGGAGCACCACCGCGTCCTCCTGGAGGGGAGCGACGTGGTCGTCGGCCACGGGACGGCGGTGGTCGTCGCGGTCGGCTCCGGCACCCGCCTGGGCGCGACCGTCGCGGCGCTCCAGGCGGAGGAGCGCACCGGGAGCCCGCTCTCCGAGCGCCTGGGCCGGATCTTCCGGCAGGTCCTCCCCGTCGCGGCGGCCGGGGGCGCGGCCATCACGGTCGGCGGGATCCTCCGCGGCCGCCCTCCCGCCGCCCAGGTGGTCACAGGCGTCAGCACCGTGCTCGCCGCCCTCCCGGAGGCGCTCCCCGTCCTCGCCGGGATGGGACAGGCCGCCGCCGCGCGGCGGCTGGAGCGGCAGGGCGCGCGGGTGCGCCGACCGGCCGCCGTCGAGGCGCTCGGGCGGGTGGACGTGGCGTGCGTGGACAAGACCGGCACGCTGACCGAGGGCCGGCTCGTCCTCCGCGTCGTCGCCACCTGCGACCGGGAAGCGGTGCTTCCGGGCCGGCTCTCGCCCCGCCTGCGGCGCGTGCTCCTGAGCGCCGCGCTGGCGAGCCCCCACCCGGAGGCCGGGGACGCCGCCGCGCACCCCACCGACGTGGCCGTGGTGCGGGGCGCGATGGAGGCGGGGCTGGAGGATGAGGTGCGCGCCACGCGGGACGCGGAGGTGAGGTTCGACCCGGCGCGGGCCTTCCACGTGGCCCTCGTGGACGGGCGCGTGTGCGTGAAGGGCGCGCCGGAGGCCGTCCTGCCCCGGTGCGGGTGGTGGCACGGGCGGCGCGGGAGGCGCCGGCTGCGGCCCGACGACCTCCGGGACCTGCTGGCGCGGGCGCGGGACCTGGGCGCGCGCGGGCTCCGGGTGATCGTCGTCGCCGAGGGAGGGGCGGACACCCCGGTGGACGACCCCCACGGGCTCGTGGCGCTCGGCTTCCTGGGGATCAGCGACCCGCTCCGTCCGGCGGTTCCCGACGCGGTCCGCCGCTGCCACGAAGCGGGGATCCGGGTGATCATGCTCACGGGAGACCACCCGGAGACGGCGCGGAGCATCGCCCGCGAGGCGGGGCTGCGCGGCACGGACGACGGGCTGCTCACCGGCACCGAGGTCGCGCGGCTCCCCGACGCGGAGCTGGACGCGCTGCTGGAGCGCGCCACCGTGGTCGCGCGGGCCACCCCGCTGGACAAGCTGCGCATCATCGACAGCCTGCGCCGGCGCGGCCACACCATCGCCATGACGGGAGACGGGGTGAACGACGCGCCCGCGCTCCGCCTGGCGGACGTGGGGGTCGCCATGGGGCGCGGCGGCACCGAGGTGGCGCGGCAGGCCGCCGACGTGGTGCTCGCGGACGACGACTTCGCCAGCCTGGTGGAGGCGCTGGTGGAGGGGCGGAGCTTCTGGCGCAACCTCCGGCGCTCGCTGGGACTGCTCCTGGGCGGGAACCTGGGCGAGGTGGTCTTTCTGGTGGGCGGGACGATCCTGGGGATGGGGAGCGCGCTCACCGTCCGGCAGATCCTCGCCATCAACCTCATCACCGACGCGCTCCCCGCCTTCGCGGTGGTGGCCCAGTCTCCCGAGCACCGGCGCCTGGCGGGCCTCGACCGGGAGGGCTCCGCCTCCCTGGGCCGACCGCTCCGCGGGGAGATCCTCCGCCGGGCCGTGGGGACGGCCGTGCCCGCGCTCGCGGCCTCCCTCGTCTCGCTCCGCGCCGGCTCCGAGGTCCGGGCGCGCAGCGTGGGCTTCGCCTCGATCGTGACCACCCAGCTCGCCCTCACGGTGGAGGCCGGGCGCTCGCAGGGGCGCCTCGCCCCCGCGGTGGCCGGGGCGGTCCTGGGCTCAGGCGGCGTCCTCCTGGCGCTCCTGACCGTCCCGCCGCTGCGGGCCTTCTTCGAGCTGGAGACGCCGTCTCCGGCGGACTGGCTGCTGATCGGGGGGAGCACCCTCCTCGCCCCGCTCGCCGGCGGCGCCCTGGGGAGGAGCGGTTGGAACGGATCGGAAAGGGGCGCGGCGGAAGGCCCGGTGGCGTGACCGCAGCTCCGATCTCCTCCCCTCCGCCGCACCTGGCGCGGCGGTGAGGGCGAAAGCTACCTTGCCTCGCGGGCAGCCTCGCCCCCGTCCCGCGCGTTCCCCACCGCTCTCCACCGTCCCGCGACCGATGACACCCACCGAAGTGAGCGCCGCGCGCGAGCGGCTCGGTCTGACGCCCGAGCGGCTCGCGGCCGAGTTCGCGGTCACCGAGAAGGAGGTGAGGGGCTGGGAGGCGGGGGTGGTCCGGATCCCCCGCCGGTACGCCGAGCGACTCGCCTGGCAGGCCGCCGTGGCGGAGCGTGACGCAGCCCTCGCGGCGAGCGGCCTCCCGGAGTGCGGGTGGGTGACGGAGTGGCAGTCCCGGCCGACTCCGGAGCGGGTGAACGACCGGACCGCACACTTCCGCGCCGTCGTCGCGCACGCGGAGAGCTGTCCCGTCTGCCTGGCCCGCGAGGCGTACGTGACGGAGCACCTCCCGTCGATGCCGGACCCGACCCTGCCGCTCTCCATGAAGTTCTTCGCGTGGGTGAGCCGGATCCTGGACCGCGTCCCATCCCGGTTTCGACCGGCGGTTGTGGGCGCGGCCGTAGTCGCGGGGCTGACCGGGTTAAACGCCGCTTTCGCGATTCTTCCCCTGCTGCGGACACCGGAACGGCTTCCCGCCGTGCTGCTCGGCCTGCTGGTCGCCCTGCCGGCTGCGGCCGTGGCGGGCGCGATCGGTGGGCTCGCCTTTTCGGCGGTCCGTCCCGTCCTGGAGCCGCTGGGGCGGATCGGCGACTACCTGACCGGGATCGCGTGCGTGCTGGCGTACATGGGGCCCTTCGGGGTCGTTGCGCTCCTCGTGGCCGGATCGGCGGCCTTCGCGAGCCCCGTCCCGTGGGTCATCTTCGGCGGCTGCGTGGTGTTCTTCGGCCTGTTCCTGGGGCACGTGTGGTTCTACCAGGAGCGGAAGGACGGCATGGCCGACGGGGGATCCCCGACGTGACCGGGAGCGGCCGGGCGGGACCTCCGTTCCCGGGCGGGGTACCTTCCCGGCGGGAGCGCCCCGGACGCCGTACCTCCGCCGCGCCGGGCGAGTCTGCTCCTTCCGCCCGACGCCACCGACGCGAACCGAACCTGATGCGCCCGATCCACGTCCTCCCGTTCCTCCTCCCGCTCGCCTTCGCGGCGTGCGGCACCGGCGACGCCCCCGCGGAGACGCCCGCGGAGCCCCTCCTCGCCTTCGACACGACCCCGCTGCACCTCGTGTCCGGAGCGGACACGGTAGAGCTGCGGGTGGAACTCGCCGTCACCGGGGAGCAGCGGCAGGTGGGGCTCATGGAGCGATCCTCTCTCCCGGAGGACGCGGGCATGCTCTTCCGCTACGAGGAGGAGCAGCCGGACAGCGCGGCCTTCTGGATGTACCGGACCCGGATCCCGCTGGACATCGCCTACCTGGACTCCGACGGCACCATCCGGGCGATCGTCGCCATGGACCCCTGCACGAGCCACGACCCGCGCTGGTGCCCCAGCTACCCGGCGGGCGTCCCCTTCCACTCGGCGCTGGAGGTCAACCGCGGCTACTTCGCGCGGAAGGGGATCGAGGTGGGCGACCGCGTGGTGCCCGCCGCCCCCTGAGGTGGGGCGGCCCGCCCGCGGCGGCGGGGTCCGGAACCTGCACGTCCGGGTCACGGGGCACGTGCGGGGCGCCGTCGCGCCCCGCCGCACGGAACGGGGAGCGGCCGGCGGGCAGGCGCTCCCTCCGGGGCTCCGCCGTCCCGCCCGCAGAGGAGGCCGCATGCGGTTCCTGCGCCTTGCTTTGCTCGCCGTTCTCGCGTTCGCGCCAATCCCCGGCGGCTGCGCCCCCGGAACCGGAGCGCCGGATGCCGGCCCGGGGCTCCGGGACCCGGGCTCGATGACGAACCCCGGGGCGGACGGGATCCCGCTCTTCTCCTCGCGGCGGGTTCCCGGGTGCCGGTACCGGCCGGCGGGCGACCTGGCGGCGGCCAGCCTCCCGGCGCTCCAGGACGAGGCCCACCAGATGCTGGCCCACGCCGTGGTGGACGTTCGCCGTCACGTGGAGGCCGTCCCGCAGGGCCGGGGCGACCGGGGAGGGAGGCTCCGTCCCGCGGTGGCGGAGTACTACACCGGGCTCGCCGTCCGCTTCGTCGGTACCTGCGAGGCGGCGGACCCGGGATTGCCGTACCGGTAGCCGCTCGCGGGGCCGCCCTTGTGCGCGAGCCGAGGGGCGCGGAGTTTGTGGTCCGAGGAAGCGCCCACGCGGAACGCGCGGCGACGAGCCGCGTCCCGGCCCCGAACCTTTCCCCGAACGGAGACACCCTATGGTGCAGATCACGCTCGATGAGGAAGAGGCGAAGGTCCTGGCCGCGGCGCTGCGCTCCTATCTCTCCGACCTGCGGATGGAGGTGGCCGCCACCGACTCGTTCGAATACCGGGAAGCGCTGAAGCTGCAGGAGGCCGCGCTGACCCGGACCCTGGAGCAGGTCGAGGAGAAGACGGGCCCCGCGCCCGTGTAGGCTTCCTTTCCGCCGGCCCCGCCGAGCAGCATCCTGCGGGTCGGCCTCCCCGGCGGCTCCCCGCCGCCGGGGCCTTCCCCGCTCGAGAGGACTCCACACCATGAAGAGGTGCAGGCTGGGGTTCGCCCTCCTGCTGGCGGGGTGCGCCGCGGGGCCGCCCGCCGCAGACACCGCCTCGCCCGCGACCTGTTCCGCGGCGGTGGCGGGCGCGCGGGAGGCGGCGTGGCGGCAGGTGCGCGCCGACGGGTTCACCTTCTGTGTCCCGCCGCGGTGGCGCCCGGTGGGCGAGCCCGCCGGGCCGGGGCTCGACGCGGTCGCGTGGACGGGCGACGGCGGGACCGTCTCCTGGGGGACGGGCGAGTACCGGGCCCCGGAGCGCGGGGTGGTGCGGGTGGAGGTGAGGGCGGACGACCCGCGTCGACGCTCCGCGGGAGAGGTCCGGCGCTTCTCGGAATCCATCGGAGGGGCGTCCGCGGACCTGTGGGACGACCGGATCGGCGAGCTTCACTTCACGGGCGCGCAGTGGACCCGTCCGCACCCGGTGCACCTCTCCGGGGAGGCGAGGGACGGCCGGGCGGCCGCGCTGCAGCTTGACGTGTACCGCACGGTCCGCTTCCCCCGGCGGTGACGCGCCGCCGCGGACCCCCCGGGGCTGGCACGTTTCCCGCTCGGGCCGTCGCGCGGGAGGTCCCCGCGCGGGGCGTGACGAACCAAGGAGGAGTCGTGATGAGGCGTGGAGTTCTGTTCCTGGCGGCGGCCGCCGCTCTGCTGGCCCTTCCGGCGCAGGCCCGCGCCCAGGAGCCGGAGTCGCTGCGCATCGGCCTGCGGGTGGGCGCCTACATGCCCCTCGACGAGGACGTGCGGGACCGCTTCGGCACGGTGCTCCCCCTCTTCGGGATCGCGCGGGCCATGCCCCCCCGCCCGGGCCGGTTCTCCCTCTTCCCCAGCCTGGAGGTCTCCGGCGCGCGGGCCGGGAGCGACCGCTTCCTGGTGGTTCCGCTCACGCTGGTCGGGGAGTACCAGCTCCCCGGGAACCCGCGGACGTTCGTCCCCTTCGTCCGCGGAGAGGGCGGCATCGCGTACTACGACTACCGCGTGCGGATGGACAGCGTCACCACCGCCCGCGCCCGCCGGGGCGGACCCGTGGGCGCCGCCGAGGCGGGGGTGATGGTGACTCCCTACCTGCGCGCCAGCGCCCGGTACCGTCTCTTCGGGGAGTACGACGGGCTGGACTTCAGGGGGGTGGAGCTGAACCTCGTGGTGGGCTCGCTCCGGCTCTACTGACCCGATCCCGCACCGCGCCCCGTCCCGCCCTTCCGGGCCCGGGACGGGGCGCGTAGTTTGGTGGCCTTCCCTCCGTTCCCCGGTCGTTCACCCTCCCCTCGCCGCCCGATGCCGCCGACCTCCGCCCCGCACGAAGGGCTCTCCCGTCCCGTGGTCGTCCGCTTCCTCCTGGTCTCCGCCGCGGCGCTCCTGGTGGCGCACCTGGTGGACCGCTGGGCCTACGTGAACCTTGCCGCCCCCGGCCTTGCCGACACCGACCTGGGACGCATGCTCCGGGTGATGGGGTTCCTCCCGCTGTGGGCCACCGGCGCGCTCGCGCTCGTGCTGCAGGACTGGCCGCTCCGGGTGGAGCGGGGCGCCTCCGCGGCCTTCGCGCGCGGGCTCCTCCTCCTGGGATCGGCCACGCTCGGGGGGGCGGCGGCGGAGCTGCTCAAGCTGGTCTTCCGCCGCGAGCGGCCGTACGCCCACGGGGGGGAGTACGGGTTCCGGCCCTGGACGGAGCGCACCTTCTCCACCGGGGGGCTGGCCTTTCCCAGCAGCCACGCCCTGGTGGCGTGGGGCGGGGCGGCCATGCTCGCGATCCTCTTCCCGCGGGCACGGTGGGTGTGGTACGCGCTCGCGGCGGGGTGCGGCTACTCCCGCGTGGCGGCGGGAGCGCACTTCGTCAGCGACGTGGTGATGGCCGGGGTGGTGGGGATCGCGGTGGCGGAGGGGCTGTGGCTCGGGTACCGGCGCCGGCAGGGCCGCTCCGCCTGAGCGCCCCGCCGGCTACCCTGCGCGCAGGCGGTCCCGGAGCGCCGCGAGGTCCGGCGGGAGCGGCGCCTCGAAGGTGAGGGGCTCGCCGGTGCGGGGATGGACGAAGGAGAGCCGCGCCGCGTGAAGCGCCTGCCGCTTCGGGGCGCCGGCCCCCCCTCCGCCGTACGGCCGGTCGCCCAGCACGGGGTGCCCCAGGTGGGCCGCGTGGACGCGGATCTGGTGGGTGCGGCCGGTCTCCAGCTCCAGCTCCAGCAGCGTGGCGTCCGGGTAGCGCTCCAGCACGCGGAAGCGGGTGACGGCGGGCTCGCCGTCCGGGCGGACGGCGCGCAGGTTGGGGTGCTTCCGGTCGCGCCCGATGGGCGCGTCGATCGTCCCCGCGTCGTCCTCCACCACCCCGCGCACGAAGGCCAGGTACGCGCGCCCCAGCTCGCGCTCGCGGAGCTGCCGGTCCAGGTCTGCGTGCGCGTGCGCGCTCTTGGCGAAGAGAACCAGCCCGGAGGTGTCCCGGTCGATGCGGTGCACCGGGCGCACCCGGGCGCGGAGCCCCTGCCCTGCGAAGTGGTGGGCCACCCCGTGCGCCAGCGTCCGCGCCTGCTCGGGCGAGGTGGGGTGCACCAGCATGAAGGGCGGCTTGTCGAGCACCAGCACCTCCGCGTCCTCGTGCACCACGGCGAGGTCCATCGGCACGGGCTCCAGCCCGGCCTCCTCGTCCGGCGCTACGCGCGCCGCCACCACGTCGCCCGCCTTCACCTTCCGCGCGAGGAACGCCGCGCGGCGGTTGAGGTGGATCCCCCGGCTCCGGGTGAGCCGCTGGATCATCCGCCGGGAGACCCGCATGGGCCCGGTGAGGATCTCCTCCACGGTGCGCCCCGCTTCGTCCGGGGCGACGGTGTGCTCGGTCCAGCGTCTCGGCGCGGAGGCGTCGCGCGGGCTCTCCCGTGGAGTCCTTTCCTTCATGAGTTCGCCGTAGAACGTGTAGGTCTGCCCGGAGGTGAGGCTCCTCCCCCCCCGTGCCTCGTCCGCCCGCAACATAGCCGGGAAGCGCGCGACCGCCAGGCCCCGGGAGGGCCTGGCGGTCGCTTTCGACCGTCCCCGGATCCGGCGGGGTACCGCAAAGCGGTCGGGGGGTCAGCCGGGCTGCGCCGGGGCGGCCTTCGCGGCGGGCCGCGCGGGGAGGCGGGCCTCGACCTCCTCCCACGGGTAGTAGTGGAAGGTGCCGTCCTCCGACATCATGACGAGCAGCCCGTTGGGGAAGGCGTCGCCCAGCGGGGCCGAAGTCACCTCGATGCCGTCCGTCTCGCGGGCGGCGACGGGGAGCACGGCGATCGCGGGGTGGGCGTGAGGGCTCCCCGGCTCCCCTTCGCGCCGGAAGACCTGGAGCCGGTGCCCCTGCTGGTCGGAGACGAGGATGTACCCGGTGCCGTCGCCGCGCCTGTAGAGGGCGATCCCCTCGTGGTCGCGCACGAAGCCGTGGGTGCCGAAGAAGGCGAGCTGCTCGTCGCCGGCGTCGGGGTCCGCGTGGTACTTCCGGATGCCGGCGGTCTCGTCGGAGTAGTAGACGTAGCCCAGCTCGTCGTCGACGGCGATCGCCTCGATCTCCTTCCTTCCGCTGTACGCGCCGAACTCCCGCACCTTGACGCCGCGGACGCGGCCCCGGCCGTCGTCCTCCAGGCGGTACTGCCACAGGTAGCCGTTCGCGGGGCCGCTCTTGCCGCCGACGAAGGCGAAGACGGCGCCGTCCGAGGGCCGCTTGTAGAGCGCGATCCCCATGGGCGCGCGGAGCGAATCGCCGTCGAATACCGGGATCCCGCCTCCGTCGAGCGGGCGCATGTCCGGCAGCGAGAAGACGCGCAGCGCCATCCGGTTGCGCTCGGTGGCGACCGCGACGTCCACCGTCCCGCCGCCGAGCCGCAGCCCGTACGCGACGTCCACGTTGTTCACCCGCTGCATCCCGGTCGCCGTGCGGGCACGGTCGATCCGGCCGTCGAGGCTGAAGACGTAGACGCCGCCGTCGGTGTCGTCCTTGTCGGTTCCCAGCACCAGGCTGCGCGACGGGTCGCGCGGGTCGATCCAGATGGCCGGGTCGTCGCTGTCCGTCTTCACCCGTTCGGTGACGACGGCCGCCCGCAGCGCGTCGAGCGGCGCCGGCGCGGCGGTCGCGGTGCCGGCCGCATCGGTCTCGCCGCGGTCGGGCGCGCCGCACGCCGCAGCCAGCGCCAGCGCGAGGAGCGGAGCCCGGGAGGCCGTCCGACGGAGGCCCGCCCGCTGCGAAGTCGATGGGTTCTTGGTCTGCATCTCTCTCCCCGGTTCAGCGGCCGACCGGCTGCGCCACGGCCGAAGCGGCCGCTGCCGGACGGGTGGAGTGCTCGTCGATCACCGTTCCCAGGTGGTCGATCACCCGGACGTGCGAGTGCGGGCCGTCCAGCGTCACGATGATCGCGTGGTTGGTCGAGGCGCTGCGCTCGAGGTACCACGCGGGCGTCCCTCCCTGGTCGCGCCCGATCTCCCGCGGGCCCACGCCCCACGCGCCGTCGCCCACGTACACGATGCCGGTGGAGTCGACCTTGCCGCCGCGCAGCGGGAAGGTGCGCTTGTAGACGTGGTCGTGGTTCTCGAAGGCGACGCGCACGCCGTGCGTCTCGAAGAGCGGGACCCACCGCTCCCGCACCTGACGGCTCGTCGAGCCCTCGAAGCTGCGGACCGAGGGGTACGCCGGCACGTGGTACACCGGGATGACGTGCGTCACCCCGCGCCGCTCCGCCAGGACGGAGGCGAGCCACGCGGTCTGCGCCCCCTCGACGTCGGCCATGTGGCCGGTATCCAGGAAGACGAGAGAGAGGTACTTCCCTACGTCGAGCACGTCGTACGTCCGGCCGCGCGGGAACGCGAAGAGGTGCGCGAAGTACGTCGCCTGCCGCTCGGTCACCCCCCACTTCGCCATGAAGGCCGCCGGGTCCTCGTCCTCCTCCAGGCGCCGCTGCTCCCACACCTCGTGATTGCCGATGGCCGTGACCACCGGGAGCAGCCGGTTCCCCTCGCCGACCAGGGTGTGCGTGAGGGTCTCGAACCAGATCTCCTTCCGCGCGACACGACGCGGGTCGCCGTTCGCGTACGAAAGGTCTCCGCCGAAGACGACGAAGTCCAGGTCGTACGCGGCCGCCGCCCGGTTCATCCGCCCGAAGGTTTCGGCCTCGTACTGGGTGTCGCCGCCGGTGGCGAAGCGGATCGGGCGCGCGCCGTCCACGGGGAGCGTCCGGTAACGGTAGACGGTGCCGCCGTCCGCGAAGCGCAGCTCGTACGTCGCGTCGGGGACCAGCCCCGTCACCTGCGCGCGGCGGACCGTCCGCTCCGAGTGCGGGAAACGCACGGGCGTGCCCCGGAAGGCGCGCCAGCCGTCCACGCCCGGGCCGCGCACCTCGACCGTCTCGCCCACGCGGCCGGGGAGGAGGTGCCAGTCCACCGTCACGCTCGTGGTGGGGTCGGCGGTCCAGGTGAGGAAGACCGCCGCGGGGTCCTGGGCGGCAGACGGCCTCGCGAGAAGGCCGAGAAGCAGGAACAGGGAGGCTGCGGCAAGGGCACGCAGGGGCCTCGCCGGGCGCGGCGGGCGGGCCGGGAACCGTGATCGCATCAGTCCTTGACGTACGGGGTGCGTAGGTCGACGCGGGGGTGGGAACGAGGCTCCCGGGCGCGTCGACGGGTCGACCCACGATCGTCTCCCGGGATCTCCTTCCGCCGATGGAGCCGTCACGGTCCGATCACGGGTCCGCGACCGCAAAAACGGGCACACGCGGTGCTTCGGCAGACCACTACCTGAGCGTTACCGGGCAGTCCCCGAATCGACGCGATCGTCTCCTTTCTTCCGGGTGTCGACCGGCCGGCCCGGCTCCGGGCCGGTCTCCCTTCACCCGAAGATCGGAAGATGACACGCATGCTCCGGCCTGCAGTCCCGCAGCTCGACGTACCCAATCCTCCCGTCCCACCCTCGTCCTGCCCCCGAACCTCGAAGCCGGCATCGCGCGGCACGGCTCCGAAGCGCGCCCGCCGGGCCCCCCTGATGAGGGCGTTCGCCCTGGTGGCCGCGGTGCTCCTGTGCGCGCCCGCGGCGCTCCGGGCCCAGGCGGCCGGCTCGATCACCGGCGTGGTCGTGGACGCGGAGGGGCGACAGCTGAACGGGGCGACGGTGCAGCTGGTCGGGACCCCGCTGCGCGCGATGACCGACGTCGTCGGGCGCTACCGCATCGTCGGCGTGCCGGCGGGGCGGCACACCCTGGAGGTCCGCTCGCTCGGCTTCCGGGACGGCCGGGACACGGTCACCGTCGGCGCCGGCCTGGCTGCGACCCGGAACCTCGTCCTGGCGGCGAACCCGGTGGCGCTCGACGGGCTGGTGGTGACCGGCCAGGTCGGCCAGGCGGAGGCGTTCAGCCGGCAGCGCACGGCGCCGAGCATCCGGAACGTGGTGTCGAGCGAGCACGTGGAGCGCTTCCCCGACACGAACGTGCCGGCCGTGCTGCGGCGCATCCCCGGCGTCTCGGCCCAGTCGGATCGTGGCGAGACCGGCGCCGTCTTCCTGCGCGGGCTGAGCCCGGAGATGACGACCGTGACCGTCAACGGCCAGAGGCTCCCGGCGACGGGCTCCGGGCGCGGCAGCTCCCTGACGGGGATCTCGGCCGAGATGCTGGAGTCGCTCGAGGTCGTCAAGGCGATCACGCCCGACATGGACGCGGACGCGGTGGCGGGCTCGATCAACCTGCGCACCCGCGCCCCGACGCGGCGGCAGGTCGACGGGCGGGTCGAGGGGGGCCTTCACAGCCTGGCCTCCGGCGGCAACGGCCGCGCCGCGCTCTTCTACGGCGACCAGTTCGACCGGCTGGGCCTCGTCGTCGGCGCGGACTACTCGAAGCAGAGCCGCGAGACCGAGAACGTCCAGACGACGTGGGGCACCTTCGAGGGCCAGCAGGTGCTCAACCGCCTGACGGTTCAGGCCTACCCCATGGAGCGGACCCGCGCCAGCCTCAACACCACCCTCGACTACGACCTCGGCGCCGGCTCCAGTCTCTATGCGCGCGGGCTGGCGTCGCGCTACGAGACGTACGAGCTGCGACACACGCTCGCGTATCGCCTGGACGCCGGCCGGCGCATCTCCGCGACCGAGGTGCAGGGAGGGCGGTTCGAGCGGGAGGGGCGCAACACCTTCAACGAGCAGCACGTCTACAACCTCGACCTCGGCGGGCGCCACACCCTCCCGGGCTTCACCCTCGACTACGGCCTGAGCGGGGGGATGGCGAACGGGAACCAGCCGTTCCGCGACTACTTCACCTACCGGAAGACCGGCGTCGACATGGTCGGTGACGCGTCGGGCGACCGCTTCTTCCCCGAGGTCCGGGTCACCAACGGCGTCGACCCGTACGATCCGGCCGGGTTCAGGATGGACAAGTACGAGGAGCGTCACAACCTCCGCTCGGACCGCAACTACTCGGGCGGCGCGAACGTGGAGGTGCCGTTCGCCCTCTCGCTGGGCACCGGGAGCGTGAAGTTCGGCGGCCGCTACGCCGGACGGAAGAAGGAGAACGACGAGGACCTGGTGGAGTTCTACCCCGTGGGCACGCAGTTCTTCATGAACCAGGTCGGCGCCACCGACGGCTACTACCGGCGTCCGGTCTCGCGCGGTAAGTACGGGCTGGGCCACGTCGTCCACTTCGACCGTGGCTACGACTTCGCCCGCACTCACGCGGACGCGCTGCGGGACGAGATCAACCAGACCCGGCTGGAGAACGACTCGAATGACTACACGGCCACCGAGCGCGTCGGCGCCGCGTACGCCATGGCGTCGCTGGACGTCGGCCGGCTGAGCGTGCTCGGCGGGGTGCGCTTCGAGCACACCCGCAGCGACTACGACGGCAAGCAGCTCGTGTACGACGACCAGGGCGACTACGTGTCGACGCGGCCGGTGGAGGCCGGCTCCTCGTACGGCAACTTCTTCCCGAACGTCCACCTGCGCTACGCGCTGGGCGAGGGCACCAACCTCCGCCTCGCATGGACGGGCACGATCTCGCGGCCGTCGTTCAGCCAGCTCGCGCCCAACGAGTACGTCTCCAACGAAGACCTCCTCGTCCGGCGAGGCAACCCGGACCTGCGGCCGGCGCGCGCGCAGAACCTGGACCTGCTGGCGGAGCACTACTTCCGGTCGGCCGGCGTCCTCTCGGCGGGCGCGTTCCTCAAGAAGGTGAGCGACTTCACCTTCAGCTCGACCTCGCAGGTCACCGGCGGCGAGTACGCGGGCTTCCAGCTCGTCACGCCCGCCAACGGCGCCGAGGCCACGGTGTACGGCGTCGAGGTCGGCTGGCAGCAGCAGCTCGACTTCCTCCCCGGCGCGCTCGGCGGGCTGGGCATCCTGGCGAACTACACCTACACGGGCTCCCGGACCGAGCTGGGCGACGTGTACGACCGGCCGGACACGCGCTTCCCCGACCAGGTGCCGCACTTCGGCAACCTGGCCCTCTCCTACGACCGGGCGGGCTTCTCGGGGCTGGCGTCGCTGAACTACCAGAGCGCGTACATGTACACGATCGGCCGCACGCCGGAACTCGACCGCTACCGGAAGAAGCGCGCGCAGTTCGACGCGGCGTTCAGCCAGCAGGTCGGGCCGAAGCTGCGGGCCTTCGTGGAGCTGAACAACCTCACCAACGAGCCGTACCTGACCTACACCGGCTCGCTGGACTTCCCCATCGAGAGCGAGTACGAGGGGCGCTGGGGGATGATCGGGCTGCGGTTCGACTTCTGATCCCGGGGTCCGTACCACCGATACCGGGCGGTGACGAGGGGGCCACGGACGCGGATCCGTGGCCCCCTCGGCTTTCCCCTGCTCCCAGGCGTGTGCCGCGCTTCAGCTCCAGCGCAGCTCCCACTCGCAGAAGGCGTCTCCCTCCGCCGAGCAGCGCACGTGGCGCACGGAGGCTCCGTGGCCGCCCGCCAGCTCCACCGAGCGCAGGAGCCCGCCCGTCTGCCGCCGGCAGAAGAGCGTGTCCACCGGGTGGAAGCCCACCAGGCGGAGGATGGCGCGGCCGGAGTCCTCCTCCACCACCTCCATGTTCCCCGGGCGGTAGTAGAGCTGGAAGAGGGAGACCCGCTGCGTCAGGAACTCGGTGGGGGACGCCTTGCGCAGGATCCCGCCGTAGAGCTTCACCCCGAACGACTGGATGGCGTAGGCGCCCGCGCGCTCGATCCAGTCCGGGAGCCGGTCCGCGACGGCGCGGTCCACGGCGCGGAGGAGCCCGAGGAGGACTTCCAACGGCACCTCGTCCGTGGCGGCGGCGGCCTCCACCCTGCGCCGGTCCTCCGGCGGGAGGCCCGCCAGAACGCGCTCCACGGCGTCGGCTCCCACCTCCGCGCGCACGAAGTCGAGGGTGGAGCGGAGGGTGGATCCCTTGGCCTGCTGCTGCATCGTCGCCATTCCGGTCACGTGGGCACCTCCATCGTCTCCGTGAGGGCGCGCCGGTCCGGCTTCCCGGAGCCCAGGCGCGGGATCTCTTCCAGGAACACCACCGTCTTCGGGACCTTGTACCCGGCCAGGCGGGCGCGCGCGTGGGCGACCACCTCCGCCTCGTCCGGCGCCGCGCCCGCGCGCGGGACCACGAAGGCGCGCCCCACCTCGCCCCACTTCGGGTCGGCGACGCCCACCACCACCACGTCCGCCACCCCCGGGCAGTCCGCGAGCGCGGCCTCCACCTCTGCGGGGAAGACGTTCTCCCCGCCGGAGATGAACATCTCCCTGCGCCGCCCGCAGATGGAATACACACCGTCCGCGTCGCGGCGCGCCAGGTCGCCGGTGCGGAGCCACCCGTCCGGGGTGAGCGCCTCCGCGGTGCGTACCGGGTCGCGCAGGTACCCCGCGAACAGCTGCGGGCCGCGCAGCAGCAGCTCCCCCGCCTCGCCGGGGGCCGCCTCCCGCCCGTCCGCCGTTTCCAGCCTCGTCTCCAGGAAGGGGACGGGGCGCCCGACGCTCCCCGGCCTTCGCGCGGACTCCTCGCTGGACAGGGCGAAGCAGTTGGGGCCGCACTCCGTGAGCCCGTACCCCTCGCGGAAGCGGTACCCGGATGCGCGCACCCGCTCCGCGAGCGCGGCGGGGCAGGGGGCGCCGCCGGAGACGAAGAAGCGGAGCGCGGGGAGCGGACGCCCCCAGCGCGGGCTCTCCATCAGCATCAGGAGCTGCGTGGGGACGGTGAGCGCCACGGTGATCCCCTCCTCCTCCACGGCCGACAGGAAGTCGTCCGCGTCGAAGCCGTCCAGGAGGACGACGGTGCCGCCGCGGTGCCAGAGCGGCGTGGCGAAGACGTTCCACCCGCCGGTGTGGAAGAGCGGGGTGGAGACCGGCGCCACGTCCGCCGGCCCCAGCTCCCAGGCGGTGGTGGTCGCCACCGCGTTCCAGAGGATCTGCCGGTGCGGGAGGACGGCGCCCTTGGGCTTCCCGGTGCTCCCGGAGGTGTAGAGGACCAGCGCCGGGTCCTCCGGACCCACGGCGGCGTCCGGGCCCTCGTCGCCGGGGAGGACGGCGAGCCGGGCCGCGTCCTCGAGGTCCACCCACCCCAGCCCCGGCGCCTCCTCCACCCCGACGAGGGAGGCGTCCGCCAGCTCCCGGAAGCGCCCCTCCCGCAGGAGGAGCACGGGCAGCGCGTCCTCGATCACGCCCGCCAGCTCCCGCGGGGAGAGGCGCCAGTTGAGGGGGAGGAGGGCGGCCCCGAGCCTCCCGCAGGCGAAGAACAGCTCGGCCACCTCGTGCCGGTTCCCCGCGAGCACGCCCACGAGGTCGCCGCGCCCGATCCCGAAGTCCCGCAGGATCGCCGTCCAGCGGACGACCTCGCGGTCCAGCCCGGCGTAGGTGAGGCGCGTGCCGGAGCCCCGGTCCACCAGGGCGAGCCGCTCCGGCCGGACGCGGCTCCAGAAGCGGACCGGGTCCGGGAACGCGGGGAAGGGTGACGCGCTCACCGGGCCTCCCGCGGGTGCTCCAGGAAGAAGCGCATCATCTCGCGGCTGGCGTCCGGACCGCGCGTCTCGGTGAAGGTCCCCTCCGCGGACCCGCCGGACCAGGCGTGGCCCAGCCCGGGGACGACCCACGCCTCCAGCACCGCCCGTCCGCGCGCGTCCAGGAAGCGCGTGCGGGCCGGGCGGAATCCGTCGCCGTCCGGGTCGCGCTCTTCGTCGTCCGATGCACGGAGGGGAGCCCCGGCGATCCCGCTGAACGCGGCCCACTGGACGGCCGTCTGCTCCGCGTTGACGGGGCGGACCACGGGGTCCGCCCCCCCGTGGAACACGATCACGGGGACGGGCCGGGCGCGCTCCCCCATGGCCCGCGCCACGGCGGCGCCCAGCCCGGCGGTGTCCGCCGCGCCGCGCTGCATGGCTCGCAGCGCCTCCTGCACCCCGCCCGCGGCGCGGAACGCCACGCCGGAGTGGGAGCCCGCCGCCGCGAACAGCTCCGGGTAGTTGGCGGCCAGGATCAGCGCCATTGCCCCGCCCGCGGACACCCCGGCGACGTACACCCGCGCCGGATCCACGCGGCGCGCCGCCATCACCTCGCGTGCGATGCGGGCGACGTCCTCCGGCTCGCCGCGGCCCCGCCCCTGGTGGGCGGGGTCGAACCAGCTCCAGCACTTCTGCGGGTTGCCGGCCGCGGTCTGCTCCGGGTACGCCACCAGGAAGCCGTGCTCTTCCGCCACCTCGTTCATCCGCGTCCCCCGCGCGAAGTCGTCGGGGTCCTGCGTACACCCGTGGAGCATCACCACCAGCGGCACCTCGCGCGACCCGTCGTACGAGGCCGGGACGAAGAGCCGGTAGCGCCGCGGACCGGTCTCGCCCGGGGAGGTCTCCCAGGTGAAGGAGGCTTCGCGCGCAGCGGCGGGCGCGGGATCGGGACCGGACTCCGGCGCGGCGGAAGCCCCGGCGCAGGCGGCGAGCGGGAGGGTCATCAGGATACAGGCCGGGCGAAGGAAGTTGCGCATCGAGGTGTCGGTGGTCGTCGGGAGAAGCCCCCTCCCCCGGCCCCTCCCCCGCAGGCGGGAGAGGGGAGTCGTTGTCGTTCCTGCCGTTCCCATTTCATGTAGCGGAGGGAGACTCGCGCATGCCGTACCGCGCGAGGCTCCCGCAGCCGGAGCGAAGACCCGCCGGTGGTTTGGCGGGGCTTCGCGACCCGCGGAAGAGACCGGCGCCGTTTGCCGGGCTCTGGAGCGGCCCCGAGGCACGTATCCCTCAGAAGCCGAAGAAGTCCACGATCACCTGACTGTAGTCTGGGCCGCACGAGTCCGTGTACGTCCCCGCCGAGCTGCCCCCGGACCAGCGGTGCCCGAGCCCGGTGACGACGTACTTCCGCAGCACCACGGCCCCGGTCGCGGAGTTCCGGTAGTCGTAGCGCGTGTACGACCGGCATGCCGTCCCGGAGACCGTCGCGTCGGCCGTGGCGTCCACGTCGCCGTCGTCCACCCCGTCGTACAGCAGGTCGTTCGCCTGGGCCCACTGCTCCAGCGTCTGGTGCGCGTTGGTCACGTTCACCGTCGCGTCGGAGGTGCCGTGGAAGACCAGCGTCGGCATGGGGTGCCGCGCCGTGGAGGAGGCGCCGTAACACGCCGTACCCTGCGAGTTCGGGCTGTAGGGACTGCCGTAGAGCATGGCGGTGGTGCCGCCTCCGGCCGTGGCGGCGCCGCCGTACATCACGCCGGCCGCCGCCGCCACCTTCTTCACGTGGTCCGGGTAGGTGCACCCCATCACGTTCGCCATGGCGGCGCCCGCGGAGAATCCGGCCACCCCCACCCGCGCGGCGTCCACGCGGTAGTTCGCCTTCACCCACCCGATCATCCCTGCGATCACGGAGGGCTCGCCGCTCCCCCGCGTCTGGTTGACCGGGTAGAACCAGTTCCAGCAGTCCCCGGGGTTGTACGCCGTTCCCTGCTCCGGGTACAGCACCAGGAAGCCGCGCGCGTCCGCGAACGCGTTCATCCGGGTCCCCGCCGCGAAGTCGTACCCGTCCTGCCCGCATCCGTGGAGCATCACCATCAGCGGCCGGGCGCTCGATCCGTCGTACGAGGCGGGGACGTACAGCCGGTAGAAGCGCGCGCCGTAGATGCTGGACCACGTCCCGGACACCCAGGTCCCCGCGGCGGCCGTGACCGACGCGGACGGCGCGGCCGGGAGCGTGGGGACCTCCGGGTCACCGCAGGCGGCGAGCGAGAGCCCGCCGAGGAGCACCGCCAGGAAAGCGCGAGCGGACATGGCGACCTCCGGGGAGGAAGGCGGAAGCGTGGCGGCGCCGGCACGCGGAGGTGCCGGCGCCGCCGGATCGCCCGGTCACATGTGGTACCGGGCCCCGATGAAGACCATGGTGCCGATGCTCGGCATGTTGATCATCTCCTGGTGCCTCAGCCCGACGCCGCACCTGCGCGACCGGTTGGTCGGCGAGGTCTTCAGGGCGTCGGAGGAGGCGTAGGTGAAGGGCGCCTCGTCGTCCTGGCTGCAGGTGAACAGGTTGCTCACTCCCAGGTTGAGCGTGGTGTTCAGCGCCGGGAGCCGGTAGCCCACGTTCAGGTCGAGCGTGGTGAAGGTGGGGATCACGCCCATGTTGATCCCGGAGCGGAAGTAGTAGCCGTTCACGTGGCGAAGCGTGGCGCCGCCCAGCCAGCTCCCGCCACGGAAGCCTCCCAGGTCGTTCAGGCTCGTGCCCAGCGACCACTTGGTGGCGGGAGCGTTGAGCGCCGTGGCCTCCTCGCGGCCCGTGGGCACCTCCACCTCCTTCAGGTCCAGCCAGGAGAAGGTGCCCGCGAAGCTCACCCTGGGGTTCAGCACGTAGTTCACCCCCGCGTCCACGCCGTCCAGCTTCGCGGTGCCCAGGTTGAAGTAGGTGAACACGAGCTGCGGGATCCCCTCGTCGTTGGCGACGAGCTGCCCGTCCCGGTAGGCGTACCCGATGTTGGTGAGCGGGCTCAGGAAGTTCTCGTAGGTGGAGCGGTACCCCGTCACGTCTACGAACAGGCGGCTGCCGAGCACGCCCTTGTAGCCCAGCTCCCACGTCTGGTTTTCCTCCGCCACCAGCGGGTCGTAGACCGTCTCGGACCCGTCGGCCGCGCGGACGACGAAGCCCTCCGTGTTGCCGTACACCCCCACGCGGACGGTGGGCGTAACTACCGCGAAGTCGTGGATGTGGAAGTCCGTCTGCAGGATGGTGGGCGACTTGAACGCGCGGTTGTAGGTGAGGCGGAGCGACTGCCCCTGCACCGGGCTGAAGACGAGCCCCGCCTTGGGGCTCCACTGCGCGTCGTACCGGTCGTGGTCGTCGTACCGGCCGGCGAGCAGGAGCTGGAGCGAGGGGAGGAGCGGGGTCTCGGCCTGCGCGTACACGCCGTACTGGTCGATGGCGATGTCCTCGCCCGTGAGGTTGTCGCTCAGCCACTGGCGGTCGCTGCTCACCACGTCGCGCCGCCCCTGGACGCCCCACACGAAGCGGGTGTTCAGGAGGGCGGGGACCTGGAAGTTGTTCTGCAGCTCCGCCGCGAACAGCCGGCCGTCGCTGGGCCAGTCGGACATGAGCCGGATCTCCTCGTCCGACCTGCCTGCGTTGGCGGGGTTGGCCTTGTTCTCGGAGAAGCGGTTGAGGGCGTACGAGTCGCCGGACCTGCTCTGTGTGCGGTACGCGGTGAAGTACCAGCGGGGCGACTCGAACCGGGTCTGCACGAAGTTGTAGAGCCAGCCGTCGAGCTGGTTGCGGCCCACGTTGGTCTGCCCCACCCCGTCCGTGCGGCTCATCCCGCCGCTCAGCTCCAGCCGGCCGTCGCCGAAGTAGCGGACCACGGCGCCGGTCCCGCGGGCGACGCGCGAGGTCCAGTCCACCTTCCCGCCGACGCCCACCTCCGGGATGGCGCCCCCGCCGTAGCGCACCTCGTTCGACCAGTCGTCCGCGTCCTGGTACTCGCCCGAGACCTTGTAGCCCCAGTCGCCGGAGACCCCGGCGTGCCGGAGCTGCACGTCCCGGTAGCTGCGGCTGCCGCCCGTCACCTCCACGGTGGTGCCCGGGAACTCGCGCGGGTCCTTGGTCTGCAGGGTGAGCACGCCGCTGGAGGCGTCCGCTCCGTAGAGCGCCGCGCCCGGCCCCACCACCACCTCCAGCCCGGCCAGGTCCACCTTGGGGGTGGGGGTGAACTGCCCCACCGGGAGCCCGTTCTCCGGGAGGACGGCCACGCGCCCGTCCTCCATCATCAGCATCCGGTTGTTGAAGGAGGAGTTGAAGCCGCGCGCGTTGATCGCCACGCTGGTGGCGCCCACCTGGATGAAGTCCAGCCCCTTGGCCTGCTTCAGCGCCCCCACGAAGGAGTTCCCCACGGTGTTCTCCAGCACCTCCGGCCCCACGCGGGTGACGGTGGCGGGCGCCTCGGTCACCCGCTCGGCGCGGCGCGAGGCGGAGACCACCACCGCGTCCAGCTCCACCGGGTTCTGGGTCAGGGCGACCGCGACCAGCGTCTCCTCGCCCGCGCGCACCTCGACCGTCTCGGTGGCGGTGAGGTAGCCGACCGCCGAGACGCGGACCTGCCGCGTGCCGGCGGGGACGTTCGCCAGGGTGAAGGCGCCCTGGGGGCCGGTGGTGGCGGTGAGGCGGGTTCCCGTCACGGAGACCTGCGCCCCCGCCAGGGCTGCGCCTCCGGTCCCGGCGACGGTGCCCCGGACGATGCCGCCCTGGGCGAGCGCGAGGGCGGGGAAGAGCGCCAGGAGCAGCGCCAGCAGCAGGGGGGTGCGCCGGCGGAGGCGCGGGGTGCTGCGTCGGTTCATGGGAGAACCCTCCAGGGTGTGGGGACAGGGGCGCGTCCGGGGTGGCGGGCGCGCGGACGGATCCGTCGTGCTCTCGCGGGCCGGGGCGCTACGGGGGAGAGCGCTCCCCCCGGACGCGCCTGCGGGCGGCGGAGGTCATCCCTCCTCCTCCGGCACCATCACCATCGCCTCCCCCTCCACCAGCGCCTCGCCGTCCTGGTTCGCGCAGGTGGTGAGCAGGCGCACCCGGCGTCGGGAGGGGAACAGCTCCGCCACCTCCACCCGCGCCGTCACCGTGTCGCCGATGCGCACCGGCCGCAGGAAGCGCAGCGACTGCGAGAGGTAGATGGTACCCGGCCCGGGAAGGCGCATGGCGAGCGCGGCGGAGATGAACCCCGCGCTCAGCATCCCGTGCGCGATGCGCCCCCCGAAGCGGGACTTTTCCGCGTACGCCTGGTCCACGTGCGCGGGGTTGAAGTCGCCGGTGACCCCGGCGAAGAGGACCACGTCGGCCTCGGTGACCGTCTTGGAGTGCGTGGCCGCCTGGCCCACCCGGAGTTCCTCGAAGCGCATCGGTCGTTGCGTGCGGAGGTGCGAAGTGCGAGAACCCGGAGGCGCGGCCTCTGCCGTGCTCCCCTCCCCTGCTCGCGGGGGAGGGGCCGGGGGTGGGGGGCTATACCTCCATCACCAGCTTCACGTCCGGATCGATGACGGCCCCGGCACCCTTCCGCGTCAGCCACGAGACGCCGAAGAAGACCAGGATCGAGAGCACCAGCGCCGCCCCGGCGACGCTCACCCCGGTGGGGAAGCTGTAGACCCGGAAGTATGCCAGCGTCTCGAACACCAGGGTGACGAACAGCCCCACGGAGATGGAGGCGACGGCGCCCTCGCGCGTGGCGCCCTCCCAGTTCAGGCCGATGGCGAGGGCGGGGACCAGGGTGCTGGCGAAGAGCCCCCAGCCGAAGATTCCCAGGAAGGCCACCAGCGTCCCGGATGCCTGGGCCAGCGCCGCGGCGAGCACCGAGATGACCACGGTGGAGATGCGCCCCCAGAGCAGCTCGTTTCCCACGCGGCGGCCCAGCGACACCGGGATGTCGTGGGTGACGGCCGCCGCGCCGATGTTCATGAACGAGTTCACCGTGCTCATGATGGCGGCGGCCACGCCGGAGAAGACCAGGGCCGCCAGGAGCACCGGGGTGTAGCGGAGGAGGAAGAGCGGGGTGGCGTCGTCCGGGCGGACGAGCGGCTCCATCCGCCCCTCCACCACCAGCGCCTTGACCGCCACACCCACCCCGAAGTACAGGAGCATGGTGACGAGGAGCGCGGAGGTCATCAGCAGCGGGTACCACTTGAGCTTCCGCGGGTCCTTGAGCATGTAGAACTTGTGGACCACGTGCGGCTGCCCCAGCGAGCCCATCCCGAACACGAAGAAGAGGGAGAGCGCCGCCATGGGACCCATCTTCCCCCACGGCCCCAGGAACTCCGGGTCCGCCGCGAGGAGGGTGCGGGAGAGCCCGTCCATCCCTCCGCCCGCCTTCAGCGTGAACAGGAAGACCAGGACGGAGGCCACCGCCATGAGGCTCCCCTGAAAGACGTCGGTGTAGACGCCGGCCAGGATCCCCCCGGCCACCGAGTACGCCAGCACGATCCCCATCCCCAGCCAGATCCCCCACCCCAGCCCGGTCCCGAAGATGGCGTCGATCACCAGCCCCAGCGCGAGGATGTTGGTTGCCATGTAGCCGATGACGGCCAGCAGGATCGCCACCGCGGAGAGCCCCTGCGCCAGCGGCGAGCGGTAGCGCGCCCCGATGGCGTCCGGCACGGTGAGGAGGCCGCGGACCTCGCCCAGCAGGCGCATCCGCTTGGCGAGCATCCACGCGCCCATGGAGGAGGTGACGGCGGCCGGGAGGAGGAGGAACATCGCTCCCAGCCCGGTGCCGTAGACCAGCCCCGGCCCGCCGATGAAGGCGAAGCCGGAGAGCGTCGCGGACATCGCCGCCAGCGTGAGCGCCAGCAGCCCGATCCCCTCCCCGGCGACGAAGAAGTCGCTGGCGGAGCGGGTGCGCCGGGTGGCCCAGGCGCCGATGGCCGCGACGATGGCGAAGTAGACGACCGCCACCGCCACGATCACCGGCTGCGTGAGCGGCGGGAGGTCCGCCGTCTGGAAGAGCGCGAGGGCCGTCACGGGGCCGCCTCCACCGCGGCGCGGGCGGACTCGCGGGCCGGCTCGGCGTGGGACGCGCCCGGCGCCAGGGCGCGGGCGGCGTCGCGGACGCGGGCCAGGTCCGCCTCGCCCAGCGTCATCTCGTCGAAGGTCAGGGCGTACGCCAGCGGGAGGAAGAAGAGGGGGAGGAGCCCGATCCCGTACATCACCACCGCCGCGGCGGGGGGGAGCCCCAGCCAGAGCGTCGGGTCCCGCGGGTCCGTCGGCGGGAGGAGGAGGGCCGCCGCGAAGCCCCCGGCCAGCACCAGGAACACCCCCGCGAAGGGGAGCGCCAGCCGGCCCACGCCTCCGCGGCGGGCGGCGCCCAGCGCCATGGAGGCCACCATGATCGCGGCGGTGCCCATCGCCAGCGCCCAGGGCGCCCAGCGCGGCGGGCCGTCCGGGAGGAAGGCCGAGCCGTACGCCGCGGCGATCGCCACGGTGGAGACGACGAGGACGGCGAGCGAGCTTCGCTTCGACATGGGCTTCACGAGTAGAGGGCTTCCATCCGGTCGCGGTATCGGTCCGCGACCACCGGGCGGCGGAGCTTCAGGGTGGGGGTCAGCTCGTTCTCCTCGGCGCTGAGTTCGCGTTCGACAAGGATCCAGCGGCGCACCTGCTCGGGGCGGGAGAGCCCGGCGTTCACCCGGTCCACCGCGCCCTGCACCCGGCCCACCACCTCCGCGTGGGCGAGCAGGGCGGGGAAGTCGTCCCCGATCCCTCGCTCCCGGGCCCAGGCTTCCACCACGGGGCGGCGCAGCGCCAGCAGCGCGGTGACGAAGCGGCGCCCCTCGCCGTACAGCATCGCCTGCCCGATCCACGGGTCCTGGACCAGCCGCGCCTCGATGGGGAGCGGCGCCACCTTCTTCCCGTTGGAGAGGGCGATCAGCTCCTTCTTCCGGCCTGTGATCCGTAGGCAGCCGTCGTCCCCGACCTCGCCCAGGTCGCCGGTGAGGAGCCATTCGCCGTCCGGGGTGAAGGCGGCGCGGGTGGCGTCCGGGCGGCCGTGGTAGCCGTCGAAGGTCATCGGGCCGCGGCGGACCCGCACCTCGCCGTCCTCCGCGATCCGCAGCTCCGTCCCCGGCATGGGCGGGCCGGAGGAGTCCAGGGTGTAGCGGTCCGGACGGTTGAAGGCCACACACAGGTGCTCGGTCATCCCGTAGGCGCCGAGCACGGTGAGCCCCAGCGCGTCCAGGTACTCCGCCACCTCGCGCGGGAGCGTGGCCCCGCCGGAGGTGGCGAGGCGCACCCGCCCGCCGAAGAGCGCGGCCACCCGCTCGAAGAGCGGCGCCCCCGACTCCCTCCACTCCGCCTCCAGGGCCTCCGGGACCGGCTCTCCCGCCTGGCGGAGCCGCGAGCGCTCGCGTCCCAGCTCCAGCGTGCGCTCCCAGCGGGCGCGCTCCTCCGCGGGCGCGCGCTCCTGCTCCGCGCGGAGCGTCTCGTACGCCTTCTCGTAGAAGCGCGGCAGCCCGCCGAACACGGTGGGGCCGTAGGCCCGCGCGGCGTCGCGGACGCGGGAGTGGTCCGCCACCAGCCCCGCCTCCATCCCGCAGACGATGCGCGTGTAGAGCCCGAAGATGCGCTCCGCGCCGTGGCAGAAGGGGAGGAAGGAGAGCCCCGTGTCCGTCTCCGTGAGCCCCAGCGCCGCGCGGATGGAGCGGGCCGACTCCAGGAGGCAGCGGTGGGAGACGCGGGCGCCCTTAGGCTCGCCGGTGGAGCCCGAGGTGTAGATGAGCAGCGCCGTGTCTTCCGGGGCCAGCCGGGCGGCGCGGCGCTCCAGCTCGTCCGCGATGCCGGGCCCCCTCGCCAGGGCGCGGGCGCCGCGCGCCAGCCATTCGTCCCACCCCAGCGTCCAGGTGCGGGAGGGGCGCAGCCGCTCGCACACCACGGTGTGGAGGCGGGGAGCGCCGGTGCGGACCTGCGTGGCCGCGGCCAGCCGCTCCGGGGTGTCCACCACCAGCGCCACCGCGTCGGAGTCCGCGAGGAGCCGGCGGAGCTGCTCCGGGCTGCTGGTGGGGTACACGCCCACGGAGATCCCGCCGGCCAGGAGGATTCCCAGGTCCGCCACCGGCCAGAGCGGGGTGTTCCCCGCGAAGACCGCCACCGCCTCGCCGGGGCGGTGCCCGGAGTCCACCAGCGCCGCGGCGAAGCGGCGGGCGGCTTCGCCCCAGTCGCGCCAGGTGATCGTCTCGTCGCGCGCCGCGCCCCCGGCGGCCAGCACGCGGAAGGCCGTGCGGTCGCCGCAGCGCTCCACGCGCTCGCGGAAGACGGAGACCGCCGTCTCAGCCACGGTCCTGCCCGTCGCGAGTCCAGCGCAGCGCCACGCACCCCATGGAGAGCCCCGCGCCGGACCCGGTGAGCACCACCAGGGCTCCGGGGCGCAGGCGCCCGGCCCGCGCCGCGTCGTCCAGCGCCATGGGGAGGCAGGCGGAGCCGGTGTACCCCCACTTCCCCATCACCGTGTGCGCCTTCTCCATGGGCTCGCCCAGCCGTTCCATGACCGCCTCGATGGTGGAGCGGTTCACCTGCGTCCAGAGCCAGAGGTCCACGTCCTCCGTCCGCTCCCCGATCCGGTCCAGTACGGAGCGGGCGATGCGCGGCCACCCCTCCTCGTTCACCTCCTTCGGGTACTTGCGGACGAAGCGGAGCCGGTTCCGGACTCCGTCGCGCAGCACCGCCTCCGTGACCGGCTCGGCCGTGCCGCCCGCGAACACCCCCATCCCGTCGGAGAGCGTCCCGTCCGCGAACAGCTCGGAGGCCAGGATCCCGGGCGCGTCGGACGCTTCCACGACGACGGCCCCGGCGCCGTCCGCGAAGATGGTCGCCGTCTTCTTGTCCGCGTAGTCCAGGAACTTGGACATGGCGTAGGCGGCGACCACCAGCACCCGGCGGTAGCGCTCGTCGGCGCGGAGGTACTTCCACGCCACGTCCAGCGCCGTCGCGAAGCCGGCGCAGGCGCTGTTCACGTCGAAGGTCCCGGTGCGCCCCGGGAGCCCCAGCCGCCCGTGCAGCACCGACGAGGTGGCGGGGGACACGTACTCCGGCGTGTCGGTGGAGACGACGAGCAGGTCCACGTCCTCCGGTCCGATCCCGGCGTCCGCCAGGGCGCGCCGGGCCGCGGCCTCCGCCAGGTCCGCGGTGGACTCGCCCGGCCCGCAGACGCGCCGCTCCTCGATCCCCAGCGTGTTCCGGACGAAGTCGTCCACGTCCTCCCCCAGCATGCGCGAGAGGTCCGCGTTGGTGAGGACGCGCTCCGGGACGAAGGAGCCGGTGCCGGTGACGACGGCGTGGCGCATGGGGTTCGGGTCGCGTGGGCGGTTCCGGGTTGCGGCGCGGGCGGCGTTCAGGCCGGCCCGCGGGGAGGAGCGGTGGTCCCCCGCGGCATCAGCTTCACGGGGAGGAGCTTCCCCGGCCTCGTCTCCGGCTTCCCCTCGATCTGGCGGAGGAGGAGGCGGGCGGCGCGGGCGCCCAGCTCGCGAGCGGGGACGGCGACGGTGGTCAGCTCCGGCGTGACCACCCGCGCCATCTCGATGTCGTCGCACCCCACCACCGACATCTCCTCCGGGACCCGCACCCCGGCGGCGGCGCACGCCCTGAGCGCGCCCAGGGCGACGAGGTCGTTGGCGCAGAACACCCCCGTGGGGCGGGGCCCCTTCGCCGCCAGCAGCGCCCGCATGGCCGCCTCGCCCCCGGCCACGGTCGCGGGGGCGCGCCGCAGCCGCGTGGAGGGGAGAGCCGCGCCCGCGGCGCGGAGGGCCTTCGCGAAGCCCCGCTCGCGCATGCGGAAAGCGTGCTCCTCGCTCGCCGGGCCGATCAGCGCCACCTCGCGGTGCCCCAGCCCCAGAAGGTGCTCCGCGGCGAGCCGCCCGGCGGCCTCGGCGTCGCTCGCCACGCCGGGGAAGCGGTCGGTGGGGCGGTCCGCCACCACCACGTTCAGGTCGGTCACGACGTCGTCGGGGAGCGAGTCGGCGCCGGAGGCGTCAAGGATGACCCCGTCGACCTGCCGCGCCCGGAGCGCCTCCAGGTGCCGCGTCGCGCCCGTGTCCCGGGCGTCGCAGAGGAGCACCGCGTACCCTTCGTCCGCCGCCACCCGCTCGATCCCCCGCACCACGTCCAGAAAGAACGGGTTGGCGAGGTCCGGGACGATCACCCCCAGCGCGTACGAGCGCCCCCTCACCAGCCCGCGGGCCAGGATGTTGGGGCGGTATCCCAGCTCCTCGGCCGCTTTCAGGACCTTCTCCCGGGTCGCCGCGGCGATCCGCGCCCGGGGGTTCCCCCCCAGCACCAGAGAGACCGTCGCCTGGGATACGCCGGCCGCGCGGGCGACGTCGTGCGCGGTAACCGGGCGGGGAGAGGTCGTGGACATGGAATGCTAATACGTATTAGCAGATCCGATGTCAAGGGTTTCGTTCGAACGGCCGTCCGGAAGGTGGGCGCCGAGCGGGTCGCGGCCGGCTTGACCGGGCGGCACGGGGCTGGCAAATTTCAGGGATGAACGACTGGGAAGAAACCAAGCCCTGCGATGGCGCCTCCCTCGCCATGCGTGTCCTGCACGCGGGATCCACGGTAGGGGACCGTATCGAGCGAAGCCTGGAGCCCCTGGGCCTTTCGCTCGCCAAGATGGGCGTGCTGCGCCACCTCGTGGCCGCGGGCGAGTCGCTCCCCCTGGGGCAGCTCGCGGAGCGGCTCTCCTGTGTGCGCTCCAACGTCACCCAGCTCGTGGACCGCCTGGAGGGCGACGGGCTGGTGCGCCGCGTCCCCGATCCCGGCGACCGCCGCAGCGTCCTCGCCACGCTCACGGAGCAGGGCCGCCGGAGCTACGCGGCGGGCGCCCTCGCGCAGGCCGCGGCCGAGGCGGACCTCCTGGCCTCCCTCTCCCCCGGGGACCAGGCGCGGCTCGCCGAACTCCTGGACCTCCTCCGGTCCCCCGCCCACGCGGACTGACCCGCACGCACTTCCTGAAAACGCTTCAGGGCACGATCTTCCGGGAAGAGCCGCATCCTCTTCCCGGAACCGACCCGCCGTGTCCCGCGATCGTACCGCCGGTCCCAACCTGATCCTCTTCGCGCTCTGGCTGATGGTGTTCGTCTCCAGCAGCCAGGTGATGCTGATCTCCCCCATCCTCCCCCGCGTCGGGGAGCAGCTCGGGATCCCGCAGGGGCTGCTGGGCACGCTGGTTACGGCGGACGCGGTGATGGTGGGCGTCTTCGCGCTGGTGGCCGGGCCGATCTCGGACAAGCTGGGCCGCCGCGCCATCCTGTTGATGGGAACCGGGCTCATGTCCGTGGCGCTGGCGCTCCACGCGCTGGCCTTCGACTACGCCTCGCTGCTCGCGGCGCGCGCCTTCGCGGGGATGGCGGGGGGAGTGCTCAGCGGCTCCGCCGTGGCGTACGTGGGCGACTACTTCCCGTACAACCGGCGCGGCTGGGCGGGGGGATGGGTCATGAGCGGGATCGCGTTCGGCCAGATCGTGGGGGTGCCGCTGGGGGCCGTCCTGGCGGCGGAGCGGGGATTCCGGCTCCCCTTCCTGGTGTTCGCGGCGGTGGCGGCCGCGGCGTGGGTGCTGATCTGGAGGGTGGTGCCGCAGCCGGACGTGGCCCGGTACGCGGGGCGCCTCACGGTGGGAGGCGCGCTGCGCGGCTACGCGGAGATGCTGCGCCGCCGCGAGGTCGCGGTGGCGGCGGCGGTGTTCGTGCTGATGTTCATGGGGAACGCCCTGTACATCACCTTCTTTCCCACCTGGCTGGAGCGCGCGGTCGGGGCGACGCCCCGGCAGGTCGCGTCGCTCTTCCTGGTGGGCGGGATCGCGAGCGTGCTCTCCGGTCCGCGGGCGGGGAAGCTCTCGGACCGGGTGGGGAGGAAGCGGCTGATCGTGGGCGCCTCGCTGGGGGTGGCCGCGCTGATGGTGCTGACCACCCCGGCGGTCCATTCCGTGTGGGCGGCGTATCCGCTCTTCTTCGTGGCGATGATCCTCTTCGCCGCGCGGATGGGTCCCTTCCAGGCCCTCCTCACCGCGCTGGTCCCCTCCGAGCGCCGCGGCGCGCTGATGAGCCTCACGGTGGGGCTGGGACAGATCGGGTTCGGGGCGGGGAGCGCGGCGGCCGGAGTGGTCTACGAGCGGTGGGGCTTCGCCAGCAGCACTGCGGTGGGGGCGGCGCTGGTGCTGCTCATGTCCGCGCTGGCCTGGCGGGCCCTCCCGGAGCCGGAGCTGGTCCCCGTCGCCGCGGGGGTGCCGGAGCCGGCGGTGTAGGGGGCTCCTTTCTCAGGGCGCGAAGCCCCTCCTCCGCGGGTGCGGGGGAGGGGCTTCGTCGTGTTCCGGACCCGATGGCATCACGCGTGGGGTCGGCGGGGGGAGCCTCCCCCCACCTCCCGTTTTCGCCCGGGAAGCGGGAGCGCGGGTCCAGCGCGGGCGTCACCAGCGGGGCGCGGCCTCCAGCAGGGCGCGGGCGGCGGCGGCCTCCACGGGGCGGGCGAACAGGTACCCCTGCGCGGCGTCGCACCCCAGCTCGCGGACGGCGTGGAGCTGCTCCGGCGTCTCCACCCCTTCGGCGATCGTGGAGAGCCTCAGGCTTCCGGCGAGCGCGACGATGGTGCGGACCACCGCGGAGGCGTCCCCCTCGGCGCCGATCCGCTGCACGAACGAGCGGTCGATCTTGAGGGAGTCCAGCGGGAGGCTGTGGAGCAGCGCGAGCGAGGAGTACCCGGTGCCGAAGTCGTCCATGTGGACCTCGATCCCCAGGGCGCGGAACCGGGCCAGGGTGTCCGCGGTGGATTCCCGGCTCTGCACCAGGACGCTCTCCGTGATCTCCAGGCGCAGCCCCGAGGGGTCCGCGCCGGACGCGCGCAGGGCGCCCTCCACCTGCTCGGCCAGGTCCGGCTGCTCGAACTGCCGCACGGAGAGGTTGACGCTCACGGAGACGCGGCGGTCGGGGAAGGCGACCTGCCACTCCCGGAGGCTGCGGCACGCGTCCTCCAGCACCCAGCGGCCGATGGAGAGGATCATCCCCGTCTCCTCCGCCAGCGGGACGAACTCCCCCGCGGGCACGGTGCCGCGCTCCGGGTGGTCCCAGCGGATCAGCGCCTCGAACCCCTCCACGTACCCGGTGTCCAGCGCGACGATGGGCTGGTAGACCAGGCGCATCTCCCCGCGGTCCAGGGCGTGGCGGAGGTCGGTCTCCTGCTGGAGGCGGAGGAGCGCGTGCGCGTGCATCGCCCGGTCGAACGTCTCGTGGCGTCCCGTCCCGGCCGCCTTCGCGCGGTACATGGCGACGTCGGCGTTGCGCAGCAGGTGCTCCGGCCGCCCGTAGTCGGTGGAGGAGAGGGCGATGCCGATGCTCGCGGAGGTGTAGACCTCGTAGCCGTCCAGGTTCACCGGCTCGGCGATCGCCCGCTGGATGCGCTCCGCCACCTCCGTGGCGACCCGCGGCTCGCCGATGTCGGGGAGGAGCAGTGCGAACTCGTCCCCGCCGAAGCGGGCGACGGTGTCCTCCTCGCGCAGGGCTCCCCGCAGCCGGGCGGAGATCACGGAGAGGAGGCGGTCGCCGGCCTGGTGGCCCAGGGAGTCGTTGATGACCTTGAAGCGGTCGAGGTCCAGGAACAGCACCGCGAACAGGTGGTCCGGCCGCTCCCGGGCGCGGAGCAGCGCGCGCGCCAGGTGCTCGAGGAAGAGGTGCCGGTTGGGGAGGCCGGTGAGGGGGTCGTGGAGCGCTTCGTGGCGGAGCTGGTCCTCCACCCCGCGCCGCCCGGTGATGTCCTCGGCGAAGAGGTGGACGACGCCCAGGGCGGGGTGGGGGTGGTAGGTCCAGGAGAGGATCTTCCCCTTCACCGCGACCTCCACGCCGCGGAAGCCGCGCCCGTCCTCCACCGCCGTGCGGGCGAGCTGGACGTGGCCGCCCGGGAGGAGCGCCTGGACGTCCGTTCTCGCCGCCTCCGCCGCGCGCTCCGCGGCCGGGTTGGCGTACGTCACCTGGCCGGTGGCGTCGCACTCCACCAGGGGGTTGGGGGTCTCCCGGGGGAACGCCGCGAGGCGAAGGTTCTCCTGCTCCATGCGGCGGCGCTCGGTGACGTCGCGGATGGTCGCCATCACCCCCAGCACCTCGCCGTCGGGGGAGAGCAGGGGCGCGTACCTCCCGGCGGCCAGCCCCGACTTCCCTGTGCGGCGCACCCGGAAGGGGATGTCCGGAGAGCGGACCGTCTCGCCCTCCATCGCGCGGCGGAAGAGCCCTTCGACCCCGAAGCGGCGGAGCTGGGGGAAGAGTTCGGGCACCGGGCGTCCCAGCGCTTCCTTTTCCGGGACCCCGGTCAGCTCCTCCATGTAGTCGTTCCAGACGCGGCAGCGGAGGGACGGGTCCACCACCACCACTCCCTCGCCGACGCTCGCCAGGAGGGTGTGGAGCAGCTCCTCCCCCTCCGGGAGTACGTCGGGGTCGGGGCGGAGTGGGAGTCCCGTTTCCGTGTGAACGTTCACGTTCCGGAGGGGGATTCCACGGTCGCGGACGGCCGCCGGGGCGTACGGGGTAAAGGTCTCCACAGGATACGTTTCCGCTTGAGAAAGCTCAAGGTGGACGCGCACGGGCGGCCTCACCAGCGCGGGGCGGAAGCGAGCATCGCGCGGACCCCGTCCCCGTCGAGCGGCGGGGCGAAGTGGTACCCCTGCGCGTACTCGCAGCGGAGCCCCCGGAGCACGCCCAGGGAGCCGGCGGTCTCCACTCCCTCGGCCACCACCGCCAGTCCGAGCGTGTGGGCCAGGGGGACGACGGTGCGCACCAGCCGCGAGGCCGCGGAGTCCGTGTCCATCCGGGCGACCAGGGAGCGGTCGACCTTGATCGCGTGGAGCGGGAGGCGGCGGAGGTCGTTGAGCGACGAGCTGCCGGTGCCGAAGTCGTCAAGGTGGAGCTTCACGCCCAGCGCGTGAAGCGCCTCCAGCGAGGCGGGGGCGGCCCCGGCCTGCTCCGCCGCCGCGTCCTCGGTGAACTCCAGCACGAGGCCGGGCGCGTCCGCCCCGGTCTCCTCCAGGGCGGCGCGGACCTCCTCCGCCATGCCTCCCCGCCGGAGCTGCCGCGCGGAGAGGTTCACGCTCACGAAGGGCGGCGCGTCCGGGAACCCGTCCCGCCAGGCGCGCAGGCTCCGGCACGCCTCGCGGAGCACCCACCGCCCGATGGGGAGGATCAGCCCCGTCTCCTCGGCTACCTCCAGGAAGGCGCCCGGGGCCAGCAGGCCGCGCTCCGGGTGCTCCCAGCGGAGGAGCGCCTCCAGCCCCGCGACGCGCCCCGTGCGAAGGGAGACGACGGGCTGGAAGCGCAGCCGGAACTCGTCCCGCTCCAGCGCCTGCCTCAGGCTCGTCTCCGTCTGCAGGCGCTCCAGCAGCGCGGCGTGCATCCCCCGGTCGAACACCTCGTACCGGGAGGTCCGCGTCGCCTTCGCCCGGTACATGGCGGTGTCGGCGTTCTGGAGAAGCTCGTCCGGGGTCTCGTCGTCTCCGGACGGGAGGGCGATGCCGATGCTGATCCCGGTGAACGCCTCGTAGCCGTCGAGGTCGAACGGGGCGGCGACCGCGTCGCGGATCCGCTCTGCGACCCGGGTCGCCCCGGCGGGGCCGCCCAGGTCCTCCAGGAGCACCGCGAACTCGTCGCCGCCGAAGCGGGCCACGGTGTCGGAGGGGCGGAGGCACCCCCGCAGCCGCCGCGCGACGCCGGCCAGCAGCTCGTCGCCCGCGGGGTGGCCCAGGGAGTCGTTGACCAGCTTGAAGCGGTCCAGGTCCATGAAGAGCACGGCGAACGTCTCGCCGGTGCGGCGCCGCGCGCGCGCCAGGGCCTGCCCCAGCCGTTCCATGAAGAAGAGACGGTTGGGGAGCCCGGTGAGGGTGTCGTGAAGGGCGTCGTGGAGGAGGCGCTCCTCCACCCGCCTCCGCTCCGTGACCTCCTCCGCGAAGAGGTGGACGATGCCCGCCGCGGGGTCCGGCTGGTACGTCCAGGCGAGGATCCGCGCCCCCACCCTCACCTCCACGTCGCGCATCCCCTCGCCGCTCTCCAGGCAGGCGCGCACCAGCTCCGGGTGTGCCGCCGCGAGGAAGCCCTCGGGCGCCTCGATCCCCAGCTCGCGCAGGAGGCGCTCGGCGGCCGGGTTCAGGTAGACGGGCTCCCCGCCGGGGCCGCACTCCAGGATGGGGTTGGGGATGTTCCGCGGGAAGGCGGTCAGGCGGAGGATCTCCCGCTCCACCCGGCGGCGCTCGGTGACGTCGCGCGCGTTGACCACCACCGCCCCGACGACGGGGTCGTGGCGCAGGTCTCGCCCCACTCCCTCGAACACGCGCCATTCGCCGTCGCGGTCCCGGACGCGGTACTCCAGCGGGTGGACTCCCCCCGTGGCCCGGGTGTAGAGCGTCGCCGCCACGTGCCGGCGGTCGTCCGGGTGGACGAGCGCCAGCGCCCTCCGCCCGACCAGCTCCTGCGGGATGTAGCCGAGCGCCCGGACGGCGGCGGGGGTGACGGAGCGGATTCTGCCGCCTCCGTCCACCACCAGGATGGACTCCAGCGTCTGCTCCAGGAGGGCGCCGTAGTACGCTTCGCGGGTCTCCCGCGCGCGGACGGCGCGCCGCAGCTCGCCCTCCGCGAGGCGGCGTGCCAGCTCCGCCTCCGTCCCCGCGGCCAGGCCCTCCAGCGTCTCCACCTCTTCCGCGGTCCACTCGCGCGGGACGGTGTCCATGACGCACAGGCACCCCACCACCCCGACGCCGGGCGCCCGGAGCGGCGCGCCGGCGTAAGCCCTCACGCCCAGCTCCCGGACCACGCGCGACTCTCGCGCCCGGCGGTTGCGCCGTGCGTCCTCCAGCGCCAGCGCCTCCCCGGACTCCGCCACCCACGGGCAGATCCCCCACCCCGCCGCCCACTCGCGCGAGGCCGCCCAGCCGTCCGGGAGCCCGGCCCGGCCCACGACCCGGTGCGTCCGTCCGTCCGTAAGGGAGACCATCGCGAAGGGGACGCCCAGCACGCGCGTGGCGAGCGCCGCCTGGCGCGCGAGCGCTTCCTCCGCGCCGGCGTCCCCGGCCTCCAGCTCGCGGACGAGGCGGACCCGCTCGGCGTCTCCGGGAGCCGCCTCGCGGACGACGTGGAGGGAGCGCGAGAAGGCGCCTCGGGAGGCGGGCGGACCGTCTCCCGGATCCGGAGACCCGGAGGCTCCGCCCCGGATGGGGACGAGCTGGACGATGTCTGCCATGGCGGGTCGCGGGGGCGTCGTTCGACGGGGGTGGAGCGTGGATCCCCGTCGCGGACGGAGTACGGCGTTCGCTCAGGAAAGGATCGGCGGGGCGCGTCGGGAACTGTAGTCCACGCGCGGAGGTAGCGCCAGGACCCTGGCGCCCCACGCGTGACGGACGCTATGCTTGCGGGTCGTGTCCGCTCCTGTCCGCAGCTTTCCAACTCCGGAGGATCCATGCGACGATTCGCCCTGATCCCGCTCGCCCTCCTCGTCGGTTGCGGCCCCACCCTGTCGGTCTCCCCGGCCGGGCGCCAGGTAGGCACGCTCACGCTCGAGGACCCCGGCGGATCGCTCGGGCCGCTGCCCGTCGCTTCGACGCAGACGTACGCCACCGGGAGCGCCGCGGTCCCGCTGGCGGAGGCCCGCGCCGCGCTCCCCGCCGTGTACGACGCGCTCGGCCTGCAGGGCGCCGGACCGGCCGGGGACGACCGCTTCGTGGCGCCCCGCCGGCAGGTCACGCGCTCGCTCGCCGGGACCCGCCTGTCCCGCTACCTGGACTGCGGGTCCACCGTCTCCATGGCGAACGCCGACCACTACGCCGTGACGCTCCAGGTCTCCACGCAGCTCTCCGCCGCGGGGGCGGCGAGCACGACGGTGACGACGCTCCTCCAGGCCACGGCCCGCCCCGTCGGAACGGCGGGGGAGCCGGTGTCCTGCACCAGCACCGGCGCGCTGGAGCGGGAGATCGTCACCGGGATCGGGGCGAGCGGATAGCTCCGCGGACCGGGGGCGCGACGGAGCCGATGAGGGGGTGCCCGCGCCGCGGGCACCCCCTCGGTTACTTCAGGTCTTCGCGCGCTTCGCGGCCGGGCCTCCTCCGCCGACCCCGCGCGATCCCTCCGGCTCCGGGGTCAGTGCCGGTGCTCCGCCGCGCGCTCGGCTTCCGGGCGCCGCATCCCGGGGAGCGCCTCGAAGGGGACGTGGGGCACCGGGTCGTGCTCCGGCTCCCCGTACCGGGCCCGCAGCTCGCGCAGCTTCTCTTCCAGCTCCCGCAGCACCCCGGCGTACTGCGGGTCGCCGTGGACGCTCCGCAGCTCCTCCGGGTCGCGCGCCAGATCGAACAGCTCCCACTTCCCGGCCTCGTAGTAGTGGATCAGCTTGTGCTGCTTCGTGCGGACCCCGTACTGCCGCTGCACCATGTGCCAGTCCGGATAGGCGAAGTACTGGTAGTAGACGGCGTCGCGCCACCCGTCCGGGGTCCGTCCCCGCAGCAGCGGCGTCAGGCTGATCCCCTGCATGGTGGCGGGGGCCGGGACGCCTCCCATGTCCAGGAGCGTCTGCGCGAGGTCCAGCGTCATCACCAGCTCGCCGTTTACGGAGCCGGGCGCCGCCACTCCCGGCCAGCGGACCAGCAGCGGGGTCCGGAGCGACTCCTCGTACATCCACCGCTTGTCGAACCACCCGTGGTCGCCCAGGAAGAAGCCCTGGTCCGAGGTGTAGACGACCACGGTGTTCTCCGCCAGGCCCAGCCGGTCCAGCTCCGCCAGCACCCGCCCGGTCGCCGCGTCGAGGGCCGCCACGGCGCGCATGTAGTCCCGGATGTAGCGCTGGTACTTCCAGCGGGTGGCCGCGTCCCCGGTGAGCCCCGCGGCGCGGAACTCCGCGTTCTCCGCCTCGTACGCCCGATCCCAGGCCGCCCGCTGCTCGGGAGTGAGCCCTTCCGGCGGCGTGAGCTTCAGGTCGCGGTCGAAGAGGTCGAGGGCGATGGTCATCTCCGCGTCGCGTGTGGGGAAGGCGCGCCCGGAGCCGTCGTCCCAGAAGGTGGCCGGCTCCGCGAAGACGGTGTCGCGGTAGAGCGGGAGCTGGTCCGGGCCCGGGTCCCAGTAGCGGTGAGGGGCGTTGAAGTGGAGCATCAGCAGGAACGGCCGCTCCCGGTCCCTTCTCTCGTCCAGCCAGCCGAGCGCCCGGTCGGTGATGATCTCGTTGGTGTAGCCGGTGTAGCGCACCGTGTCGCCCGCCGAGATGAGCCGCGGGTTGTAGTACGGTCCCTGGCCCACCAGCAGCTCGTAGCGGTCGAACGCCTCCGGGTCCGGATCGTCGTGGAGGTGCCACTTGCCGAAGAGGGCCGTCTCGTACCCCGCCCGGCGCAGCAGCCTGGGGAAGGTGGTGTGGGTGGGGTGGAGCGGCTCCGCGTTGGTCATCACGCCGTTCAGGTGCCCGTACTGCCCGGTGAGGATCGCTGCCCGGCTGGGCCCGCAGATAGAGTTGGTGACGAAGGCGTGGGTGAAGAGCATCCCCGAGGCGGCGAGCCGGTCCAGGTTCGGGGTGTCGGGGAGGCGTGCGCCGTAGGGGAGGTGGCCCCTGTACGCCGAAAGGGCGTGCGCGGCGTGGTCGTCGGCCAGGAGGAAGACGATGTTGGGCCGGCTCTGGGCGGGCGCCGGCTCCGCCCACGCGAGCGCCAGCGCCAGGGCCGCACCCCGCCACGCCGTCCATCTTCTCCAGCGATTCGACGCCCGCATCCGGTCTCCTCCCGTCGTGGTTTCGCCGGCCCGGGCCCCGTGCGCCGTGCCGCCCCCGTCCGGCCGCGGCCGGCGGGGAGCCCCGGGCCAATGTAGGGCGACGGGCGGGCGCGCCGGAAACACCCGCCGCACGCACCACGACAGGATGCGCTCCGGCGCCCCGGCCTACCGGATCCGCACCGGGATCCCGCTGACCAGGAGCACCACCTCCTCCGCCGCGCCGGCCAGCAGCGCGTTGGCGCGGCCGAGCGCGTCGCGGTACCACCGTCCCAGCGAGGTGGGTGGGTGCACGCCCATCCCCACCTCGTTGGTGACCACCAGCGTGGTCCCCTCGCGGGCGAGCGCGGCGTCGCGGAGCGCCTCCGCCTCGGCGAGCACGGCGGCGAGCGCGGCCTCCTCGCCCTCCGCCTCCGCGGCGAGGAGCGCGTTGGAGGCCAGCACCGTCAGGCAGTCCACCAGCACCACGGCCGTCCGCGCGGCCCGCACCGCGTCCCCGGCGCGGCGGGGCGACTCCACGGTGGCCCAGGCCGCCGGGCGCTCGGCGCGGTGCCGGGCGATGCGCCGCGCCATCTCCTCGTCCAGCGCCTCGGCCGTGGCGACGTAGGTCACGTCGTCTCCCGCCAGCTCCGCCGCGCGCCGCTCCGCCCAGCCGCTCTTGCCGCTGCGCGCCCCGCCGGTCGCCAGCACGATCTTCCCCATCGCCCTCACCTCCCCGCCGCGGTGAAGCCGGCGAGCCGGTCGACCGCAGCCATGTCCAGCGATGCCTCCACGGCGTCGGCCAGGCGGTCCAGCTCCCGGTCAAGGTGCGTCTCCCACCGCCTCCCCGCGCTCGCGGCGGGGCCGCCCCGGAGCGAGCCCAGCCACGTGGCGCGCAGGGCGTCGTCCCCGAACGCGCCGTGCAGGTAGCACCCCCACACGGCCCCCGCCGCGACGCCCGCCGGCTCTCCCTCCACCTCCAGCAGCACCTCCGCGCCCAGTCCGGGCTCGGTATGTCCGTGGTGGATCTCGTAGCCGGAGACTTCCGTCCCGCGCAGCGCCGCGAGAGGTCCGGCCGCTCCCGTCCACCGGCCGCGCGCCCGGCGCGTCGTCTTGTCGGCGGCGAGCACGGTCCGGGCGTCGAGCAGCCCCAGCCCGGGGACCTCCCCGCCGTCCTCCAGCCCCAGCGGGTCGGCCACCGAGGCGCCGAGCATCTGGTAGCCGCCGCAGAGCCCCACCACCGGCACCCCGGCGGCCGCCCTCGTCCGGATCGCCGCGGCGAGCCCCGTCTCCCAGAGCCAGCGCAGGTCGCCCGTGGTGTTGCGGGTCCCGGGGAGCACCACCGCGTCCGCGTCCGCCAGCCCCTCCGGGCGGTCCGTCCACCGCACCCGCACGCCGGGCTCGGCGGCCAGCGGGTCCAGGTCGTCGAAGTTGGAGAGGTGGGGGAGACGCACCGCGGCCAGCGTCGTCGCGCCGCCGGACCCGCGGTCGTCCACGGCGGCGGCGTCCTCTTCCGGGAGGTCCAGGCGGAGCCAGGGGACCACGCCGAGCGTCGGCACCCCGGTGCGCTCCCGCAGCGTTTCCGGCGCGGGGGCGAGGAGCGAGGCGTCGCCCCGGAACTTGTTGAGGACGAAGCCGGCGATGCGGGCGCGGTCCGCCTCCGGGAGGAGCGCCCAGGTGCCGTACAGCGCCGCGAAGGCGCCGCCCCGGTCGATGTCCGCCACCAGGAGCACCGGGGCGTCCGCCTCGTGCGCCACCCGCATGTTCACCACGTCCGGGAGGTTGATTTCCGCCGGGCTCCCCGCGCCCTCGATCACCACCAGATCCGCCTCCGCCCGCAGCGCCGCGAGCGAGCCGCGCACCGTGTCCCAGAGCGCGACCCCGCGCTCCCGCCAGGGGAGGGAGGTGAGGGCCGGGTCGCGGCGCCCCAGGACGACCACCTCGGAGCGGGTGTCGGCGAGGGGCTTGAGGAGGACGGGGTTCATCTCCGGGCGGGGCTCCACCCCCGCGGCGCGCGCCTGGAGCGCCTGCGCGCGTCCGATCTCCCCGCCGCACGGGGTGACCGCCGCGTTGTTGCTCATGTTCTGCGCCTTGAAGGGGAGCACGCGAAACCCCCGTCGAGCGTAGACGCGGCAGAGGGCGGCGGTCAGGAGGGACTTCCCCGCGCCGGAGGACGTTCCCTGCACCATCAGCGTGCGAGCGGGCACGTGCGGGTCCTGGGAGATGGGGGGCTCGGACGATGGGGGCCGCCCGAGTCTACGGCGGGGCGAGGGAGGGTGTCAAACGCGGGTGGACGCCGGGCGGCGGCCGGGAGGTCCAGGCCGCCGCCCGGAGACGTCTACTGCGGGATGAAGCACACGCACTGGAGGCGGTTGCACCAGCCCTGCGCGTTGGGGTTGTTCATGGTCTGCTGACACCAGACCGTGCAGCTGTACAGCAGGCCGCACGCGGGCTCGTTCGTGATGGGGGTGGGGCTGGCGACCGCCTGCGACACGCCGAAGCCGAGCGATCCGAGCGTCAGGGCGGTGAGCGCCAGGTTGCGGAGCGAGAGACGCGAGCGTGACATGATCGTTCCTCCGGAAGTGGGTAGAGGTACGTGCGATTAGTTGAAGACTAAAAAGAACAAAAGGCGCCGCAAGCTTTCTCTTTCCGCCGCCAACTCCCATCTTCCCCGCATGACGGGAACCTCCATCCCACGCCTGGCCCTCGCCGCGCCCGGCACCGGCCAGGGGAAGACCACCGTGGCGGCGGCGCTGATGCGGCTCCTCCGCGACCGGGGGCTCCGCGTCGCCCCCTTCAAGGCGGGGCCGGACTACGTCGATCCCACGCACCACCGCGCCGCGGCGGGGCGCCCGGGACGCAACCTGGACGGGTGGCTCCTCGCCCCGGACACGCTGCGCGCCCTGTTCCGGCGCGCCGTATCGGGGGAGCGGGAGGCGGACGTGGCGGTGGTCGAGGGGATGATGGGCCTCTTCGACGGGCGCGACGCCCTGGGCGAGGAGGGGTCCACCGCGCAGACCGCGAAGCTCCTGGCCGCGCCCGTGGTGCTGGTGCTGGACGTGTGGACGATGGCGCGCACCGCGGCGGCGGTGGTCCACGGGCTCCACCGCTTCGACCCCGCGCTCCCCCTGGCGGGGGTGGTGCTGAACCGGGCGGCGGGGCCGGGGCACTACGCCCTCTGCCGGGACGCCGTGGAAGGGGAGACCGGCGTCCCGGTGTTGGGCTGGCTCCCGCCCGACCCGGAGATCTCGGTCCCGGAGCGGAACCTGGGGCTGGTGCTCGCCGGGGAGCGCCCCATGGAGCTGGACCGCCTGGCCGCGCGCGCCGCGGAGACCCTGGACGTGGACGGACTCCTGGCGGTCGCCCGCGCAGCACCCCCGCTCCCGGGCGGGCCGGACCCGCTCCCTGCGCGCGTGGGGGAGCGCCGTGCCGTCATCGCCGTTGCGCGCGACGCGGCGTTCGACTTCTACTACGAGGACAACCTGGACCTCCTCCGGGACCTGGGCGCGGAGCTGCGCTTCTTCTCCCCGCTCTCCGATACGCGCCTCCCGGAGGACGCCGGGGCGCTCCTCCTGGGCGGAGGGTACCCGGAGCTTCACGCGGCGCGGCTCGCCGCCAACGGGGAGATGCGCGAGGCGGTGCGCCGCTTCGCGGCGTCGGGGCGGCCGGTCTACGCGGAGTGCGGCGGGCTGATGTACCTCTGCGAGTGGCTGGTGGACGCGGAGGGCGCGCGGCACGCCATGGCGGGCGTGGTCCCGGGCGCCTCCGTGATGGGCGGGCGCCCGACGCTGGGCTACCGGGAGGTGGTGGCGCTCCGCGACTCGCCGCTCGCGCGGGAGGGGGAGACGGTGCGCGGGCACGAGTTCCACTACTCGGCGCGGGAGCCGGGACCCGCGGGGGCGGCGGCGTACCGCCGCCCGGACGGGGGGACGGAGGGCGTCGTCGCCGGTCCGGGCGGCAACGTCCTGGCCTCGTACCTACACGTGCACTTCGGCACGGCTCCCCGCGCGGCGGAGCGGCTGGTGGCGCGGGCCGCGGAGCCGCCGCCCCCATCCCGGTGCGGTGTTTGCATGTGGCCGGCGCACGGCAGCCGGACGGACGTTCCTTTATTCGAGGAGGAAGACGGATGATGATGCGTGGACGCTGGGCCTTCGCGGCCGTGACGGCACTCGCTGTGGGCGCTTGCGGCGGGGACGGCGGGAACCAGGGAGGCGAGATGGCGCTGGACACCACGAGCACCGCGGTGCCCGCGGAGGGCTCGCCGATCGACACGAGCATGGCGGTCACGCAGCCGGCAGGCACCACCGGCGGACCCGCGACCGTGGTGATGCGCGACGCCTCCGGCCGCGAGCTGGGCACGCTGACGGCCACGGACACGGGGCAGGGGATCTCCTTCGCGGGGATGCTGCGCGGGCTGCCCCCGGGGGAGCACGGCATCCACGTTCACGCCGTCGGGCAGTGCCAGCCGCCGTTCGAGTCGGCGGGGCCGCACTGGAACCCCACCACCATGCAGCACGGGACGCAGAACCCGCAGGGGCCGCACATGGGCGACATGCCCAACCTCACCGTCGGGCAGGATTCCACGGTGAACGTGCAGGTGACCACGCCCGGCGGCTCGCTGCACGGCCAGAACGCTGTGATGGACGCGGACGGCGCGGCCGTGGTGATCCACGCCAGCGCGGACGACTACCGCACGGACCCGTCCGGGAACTCGGGCGCGCGGATCGCCTGCGGGGTGTTGCAGGGGACCTGACGGTCGGGAACGGCCAGGGAGCGAAAGGGCCGGCGATCGCCGGCCCTTTCGCGTTGTGTGCCCAGCATGGGCGATGGTCCGGAGGTGAAAGTCCTCCCGGAACTTGGTCGTAGGGACCGAAGCGATCCGCAAGGCGCCATCCGCGAGGGGAGCGCTGAAAGAAGCGGGGTAGCG
>Ga0180215_1000326_pt1 | contig 64148 bp, 59 predicted proteins | sample eDN3rd37CBELigBY_FD_128871 | JGI IMG/M metagenome (GOLD analysis project Ga0180215, IMG submission 128871) | Enriched backyard soil microbial communities from Emeryville, California, USA - eDNA 3rd pass 37_C BE-Lig BY (version 2) (version 2) | ecosystem: Environmental > Terrestrial > Soil >... | reverse complement strand
TGTCATTGATACAGATCGCCTGGATGATATGCTCGACACCGAGATTTTTGATGAAGGCGTCGTCGATCGCTTCTTTCCTCGCATGATGTGTCTCTCTACTATCCTCCGTCGGCCATAACAGATATACTGCATGCTTATTCATGAAGATCGATCACCCTCTAACATTCTATATCGTAATCTGACCATGGATGATGTGTTTCACCTCTATCTCTCGCAGCTTCGCATACTCTTTCATATTATGTTTGAACCACGCAAGAACTCCCATGGATATTCACTTCCATTTATTATACTATTCGGAATCAATATTGGGCAATCGGATTGTTACAGGATGCAACATGCGATACAGTCATACTACTTGATGTTCGTCAGATCTTCGATTATAATCCTACATGAGGTGATACGTATGAAGATCTATCAGAGTAGGATTGGAAAGAAGCATCAGACTGTCGTGCCGATGGAGGTTCGGGAATCTGTAGGAATCTATGAAGGGGATTCATTATTATGGGAAGTGAATGAAGATGGCAGCATCATCGTTCGCCCACAGAGAAGCAAAACAGAGCATCTAGCTCGGCTGAACAAGAAGCTATATGGCGATAGTGAGAATGCTAGTCAGCAGATTCAGAAAGAGCATCAAGGTTGGGACGAATAATGTGGAGCCAGCACCGGAAAGTTGCTCTAGATTCCAATTGTTTCATTTATTTGATCGAAGGGTCCGCATATGCCGAACCGCTTATCGAGCTTTTCCAGCAGATTGAGCATGGGGAAGTGGAGGCCGTAACCTCCGTATTGACATATACAGAAGTACTAACAGGGGCTTATCATATGAACGATACCCGCATCATCGAAGAATATCGTACTACCCTGCGCCATTTTCCTCACCTACGATTTCGGAATATGGATCTTCCAATCGCTGACTTAGCAGCACAATACAGGACGAAATATCGACTTAAGACACCTGATGCCATCCAGATCGCTACGGCCGTTATCGAAGAAGCAGATGTGTTCGTCACGAACGATCAAGATTATAAGAACGTTGACTTCCCCGTTGTCTTCTTGACATGATCAGCTTGCAGCGGTCCCGTAACCCTTACACGGACAAAAGGTACAGCAACCTCACACGGAGGGCTGTACCTTATTCGTGTTATTGATTGGTATAATGTGCTATTCTCGTTCGGCTATATGACCATGTTTACCATGCACTACGTCACCTGAAGATGCTTCGCGATCTCCGTACGGTAGGCCGTAATCGCTGGCAGGATGGCCGCTAAGACTCCTACTCCCCACACGATCGCGATGATCGCTACGTAATCCCAAGAGAAGGATAACACTGCACTTAGCGTACTCCGCTGGCTGATCACCCATGAAGCGAGACTGCTCATCACATACGAGAGTCCGATGCCAAGCACAGACCCAAGCCCGACGACCCAGACAGACTCCAATATCACGATCGTAAAAACACGCCACCGTCCTGCACCGATCGCCCTCATGATCGCCATATGACGTCTTCTCTCTAAGGTAGAGCTGTATAAGAAGAGTAGGATCGTCAGCAACGTCATCCCCATGATCATATAACTAACATATGTCCACACTTGCTCGCCACTGCCGACCATGTCGAACACTTTGGCTAGCACCTGACCCGGAAACACCGCTTGCGCTTCATCGCCGTTATTAATCTCTGCATACAGCTGCATGAGATGCATATAGCTGTCAGGCTGGACGAGTAGGGAAGTGACACCAGGTTCCATATTCGCTTCGAGCCCGGATCCTTCAACAAGTGCGGACCCTTCATCATGACTGCTTTCACCATCCTCGATCTGACCATGGCTGATCCAGTAGCTTGCCATCGGGACGTAGATCCCCATATCCGAAGGCACACCTCTGTCACGCATGATCCCGACTACTGTATAAGGATGACCGGCATGCGAGTGATCCTCTTCGATCGCCTGGATGACGCCATGTCCCGAGGTGAATGTATCACCGATCACAAGACCGGTCGCTCTCGCGACGCTCTGTCCGATGACCGCTTCGAACGGTTCTGCGAAGATTCTCCCCTCCTTCAACTGGAAGAACGGGTCCTCAACCGGTGCACTTCGCAGCGCAAAAAAATCTTCACTCGTCCCCACGATGCGATATCCGTGGTAATGATCACCTAATGCAAAGGGTACCACTTGACGAACTCGCTCATCATCCCGTAGCTGTTCGACATATGAGAGTGGTAGATTCGCTAGCGGAGTATCCATCAGATAGATCGTGTTAAACACGAGCTGATTCGCACTCCCCTTACTACCGACCAACATACCATATGGCTTACTCGCCTCTGCGATGCCGTCCCTGATCCCGTCAGACAGCATCATCACGCTCAGCGTCATCGCAATCCCCATCGCGATCACGAAGACGGTGATCGACGTCTGCAGGCTTCGGTTGCGTATATTTCTCCAGGCGATCTTAACGAGTGACATGAAGGGTATCCTCCACGATTCGTTCCTCGTACCTTCCCTCTACGAGTTGGATCGTTCGATCAGTATAGTGGATCAGCCTGTGATCATGTGTCGACAAGATCCAGGCTGCTCCCAGCTCTGCACATAGCTCTGCTAACAATTCGATGATCAGATCAGCATGCTTGTGATCCAGATTCGCCGTCGGTTCGTCAGCAAGCACGAGCGAAGGTTGATTCGCTAGAGCTCGCGCGATCGCGACACGCTGTTGTTCCCCGTTACTTAACTGATGTGGTCTATGGTGGATACGTGATTTGAGTCCGACACGAGATAACAAGTACTTCGCACGATCCTCTCTCTCCTTCCCCCATAACGTACCTGCAAACTTCATCGCCATGAGTACGTTCTCCAGCGCTGAGAATCCGGGAAGCAGATAGAAGTTCTGATACACGTATCCGATCAGTTCCGTGCGTGCTCGATCCCACTGTCTCTCACGAAGCATAGTCATCTCCTGTCCGTGCAGCTTAATACTGCCAGTAGTCGGACGGATGATACCGGCGATGATGTTCAGGAGCGTGCTCTTACCCGACCCACTTGGGCCGATCAAGGCAATCCGCTCATCCGCACTCACCGTCATCTTCTCGACCTTCAGAACTTCAAGTGGCTTGCCCATATCCCCTGTTAGATAGCATTTCGTAATGTCTGTCAGCTCTAACATCACTTCAACACCTCCACCTTCTCCGCATAGATTCGCACTAAACTGACAAATCCGGTGTCCTCATCTGTGTATGATCCTGTATCGAGCTTCCCGGTCACTTTCACAGGATGCTGAGTTGGATTCAACTCTTCTCCATCTGGCAGATAGACCACGACGATATCTGTCGGCCAGTCAGCATCTGTAGAACAGAAGGGGCATACCGCCATCAGTGACTTCGTCAGCACGAAGAATCTCACCCCGGCAGTCAGCGGCGGCGCCATATAGCCGTTCATCACCACTTCCTTACCATGCAAAGCTTCCAGCTTGTCAGATAGCTCGATCCCCCGTACGCCGACTGATTCGTATAGTTCGCCGAAGGTTAAGGTGTTATCTCCATCCCACTCCAGCTGCTCAGACGCTGTCGTAGGTTGCGGCGTGGGTTGGTCTGTGTGCACATCTTGGTCGCGGGACGTTGGGTCATGATTCGTTGCCGCGATGACTGGGGCCGTTGGCGGTTGCTCGATGTTCCGAATATCATCATTCATTGTATCTGTCTCAGGTCGACTAGTCGCTCGATCACGGTCATGGTCTATTGCCCACTGATCCACCTCAACCTGAGCATCAGTCGATCTGTCCACCTGCTGCGTCGACTGCTGATGAGTAAGATCATATACCTGTTCGGTGGATTGTTGCTCCTTCTCGCTGTCGGTCGCCAGTTCTACATGCCAGCCCTCATCAGCGTGAATAGAGTCAATCGACTCCCCGTTATGGGAAGCCGATCGACTACAGCCGTTCAAGAAGATGCTGATGAGTAGGACCAGGCTCAGAAGACAGAGCCTCGTACTGGTGTACCGTATCTTCATAGCGCTGCCCTCCCCGCTTGTTCTTCTCGCCTGTATGTCTCATATGCCTTATATCTTAAGCACTTACGGTCTACGGTCTTATATTCTTACGGTCTTATGTTCTTACGGTCTACAATCTTATGTTCTTACGGTCTTATGTTCTTACGGTCTTATGTTCTTACGATCTTACAGTTTTACGGCAATAAACCTAATAGCCTAGCCGCGAATTCCTGCGTCACATAGCTGCGATGATTCACAATCGTCACAGCTGTGTGGACAGATATACCATTCACCTTCGCTTCACCTGATCTCAGGTCCAGAGCCGCTGTTCGGCCATTAATCTCGATCTGAACCGTGCCACTCGAGTTATATGTGATCGTCCCATTCAGCGACTCCACGAACGGACGCAGCTGGACTAATCCATTCGGTTGAGCCTTCGCATCAATCAACTGCAGCCCCATCGCATTCGCGATCGCGAAGAACACCTCGGTATTATCCAAGACGCCGTTGAAGTACTGTGAGCCCGTGCCATGTGCCATGAGCGGTACATCTTCCACAGTGTGCACCCCTGTTGACCCGTTGATCGGTCCCACCTGTAAGAAGCGGTCTTTATCTGGATCATTAGGATCGAGTAATTTCGCTGGATTCGCCTTCCCACTTGCATTCGGAGTCGTCGGAACCGGATCCATCTTATAATCCTCATAGTAGTCTGGGTGATTAGCAAAATGTACGGCAAGCTTTCTCTCGACATCCATCTCATCCGGGAAACCATCGCCATCCGCGTCCACATAAGTCGGGAATCCCGCATCAGCATACGTTCGGACCGCATCCTTACCTGACTTCCCATCGCCTTCCCAGTACGTACCGGTAATACTCATCGAATGGGCGTGGTCAGCTGTCACGACGAGCAACGTATCACCATGCTCCGCTGCATATTGCATCGCAACACCGATCGCTTTGTCCATCTCGATCGCTTCTAAGACAGCACGCTCCCAGTCTAGAGGATGGAGCTGCTTGTCGATGCTGCCCGCTTCCACCATCAGGAAGAACCCTTCATCATTGTTATCTAATACCTCGATCGCAACCTCGGTCATCTCCCATAGCGTTGGCTGATCCATAAAATCCTTAAGCACTGCTGTATTGTCGTTCGAGCGATCGTAGTACGTATCCATGTTCCCCAGGTGGAACATACCGAGCAGTTTGTTCGTGTCTTCGCCAACATCAAGTAGCTGTGAGCGATTCTCCACGATCGTATATCCGCTGTTCTCGAACATGCTGAACAGATCTTGATCGTCCTTGCGACTGGAGCCTGGAACAGACTGAGGAAGGAAGTACGAGGACCCGCCGCCTAAGATGACTTCCGGTTTCGTCTCATAGAACATCTCGGCGATCTCTGCCTTATCTGCGCGACGACGCGTGTGAGCCACACCAGCAGCTGGCGAAGCATCTTCGATCTCAGCTGTCGAGACGATACCCGTCGCTTTACCGCTCGTTCGCTTGATCATCTCGATGATCGTCTCGACACGCGGATTATCTAATGTATCCGATGTGTTATCCGGGTAGACACCGAGCGCATTCAACTCTGCTTTATGACCCGTCGCATAAGCACTAGCGCTATTAGCCGAGTCCGTCGCGATCGAATCTAATCCTGAAGTTGTGACGACACCTCTCGCCTCCATCGTATCCATTTCCAACAGACCGTCATACTTCCCTTCTGTCATTCCCTTCGATAATATCCGTGCAGCTGTAATCACAGAGTGGCTCATGCCATCACCGTTGAAGAAGATCACGTTCTTCGCTTTCTTACCGTACATATCTGCGACGACGACTTCATACTGAATCTTCCTCGACTGAGTACCAGCCTTAACCTGTACTTCGTAGACACCTGGAACGGTGAAGGTCACATCTCGAATCGTATACTCTTCGCTGTTGTCAAGAGCGTTCGTTATGACGAACGACTTGCCGAAGAACGCTTCAGCTGATTGGCCGTTGATCGTGATGCTCACCCCATTCGGCTTGCTTGCTAGGTTCTGCAGCTCCACGCGAAAATCAAACTTTGCACCAGCCAAGAACTTCGCCTGATCGACAGGTGCTACGTAGATCGTGCTAGCTGCCGCTTCCGCTGCATGGATCGGTATTGCGCCTGCACCCGGAATCGCGATGGAGCCTACCAACAGTGCGCCGGATAGCATCAGGACTGATGCTGATTTCATGAGCTTGGACTTCATTCACTACACCTCCATATGTGTTTACGAATTGATTGTAGCAAGTGATTGTTAGATGGAAGTTAAGCGAGGTTACTAGATTTGTTAAAGTTTGGGTTGATGGTTCGGTAATGATATCGAATCGTGTTATATTCCACGCAACGAACGTGGTATACTGGAATGGAGTGTAAGCTAGCGAGGTGAGCGCCATGCGGCAGTTAACTCTGGGACAAAAAAATCTAATTAACGAATATCTCAGTCAACATCTAGGCGCCTCTACTGTCATTCTATTTGGCTCAGCAGCCAAAGGGAGGATGCGGGAGGATAGCGATATAGACATCGCTTTTCTTAGCGAGAGTAAGCTTACTTCTTATGACATATTCCTAGCCGCCCAAGAGCTAGCCGATCGTCTTAAGAGCGAGGTAGATCTGATCGACTTCCAACAAGCCAGTACGATATTCAAAGCTCAGATCGTCAACCGCGGTATCGTCATACTCGATCGGCAGCCAACAGCAAGACATTACGCATATATGCGGGCACTTAAGGAATACGCGATGTTTAACGATGAACGCAGGTGTATACTCGAGCGTTTAGGTTATGGAGGAGGCCAGCATGGATGAGGGACGATGTGCTAATCAATAAAACGGAGAGCATCAAACGATGTATCCGCCGTATACATGAAGAGTATGAAGGGCTAGAGAGCAACCTGCGCAATTATACCAAACAAGACTCGATCATCTTGAACCTCCAACGAGCTTGCGAAGCTAGTATCGACTTGGCTATGCATATCGTGTCGGAGCATAATCTCGGGCTACCTCAGAGCAGCCGAGAGGCGTTTGATCTACTCCAAGATCATCGATTCATCCCTGAAGAGATAAGTCAGCGTATGAAGGCCATGGTTGGGTTTCGTAATATTGCCGTACACGACTACCAAGTGATTCGACTAGATATCCTGAAGAATATTATCGAACACCACCTCGATGATTTCATCCAATATACCGAAGAATTGAAGAAGCATACTTAACAGAAGCGACGAATCCAGTTCAAGGTTTCGTCGCTTCTGTATTTTTGATTCAAACCCCGACTCATATTCTGAGCGGGATTCACACCAATTCGTTGATTACTGAAATCAATATCAGCGAATTATCATTGTTTGATGTAAGTTAAATGAGGTTGTTGCATGTGTAGTAGCTTGGATTATAGCGGAAAGAATGAGCAGAATGGAGTTAAAGACAATATCATATATCAAACCCATAGAAGGAGGGATGCAGCTTGCGTATCAACTTACCTTCTCAAAACAATAGCTTCGAGATCGATCCTAGACAATATGGGCTTGATACGAATCCAACAGAAGCCATCCAAAAAGCAATAGACCAAGCTTATGAGCATGGCGGAGGAATCGTTCGCATACCGAGTGGAACTTTTCATCTGGGTAATCAATCATTGCGATTGAAGAGCAAGGTTTCACTAGCAGGTGTTCGAGGATATACAAAAATTACTGGCGGAGCTAATCCGAGCATTAAAGCAGTATCATCAGATTCTCTGACAGATATTGTGATCGAAGATCTTCACTTTTCTAATATAGGTGCATTCGATATTGAAACCTGTTCCATGATGGTAGTACGTCACTGTATTTTTTCGAACATCACGGGCTGTGGAATAGGATGGATTCGCAATGCTTCATCGGTATGGATCTATAACAACTATTTAGACGGTTGTACAGAGATGGGGCTTAAACTCGAGGGTTCCTCAGCAGGTGCCTCACGAGACATTCACATATTCCGCAATGAAGTGAGGAACGCCCGTGATAATGGTCTTGCTGTCCGCGCGATCAATGACTCTATCTATCACGTCAACATAAGCGACAATATCATATATAACTCTGGTAAAGCTGGTATTAAACTGACGCAAGAAAGTGTCTCAAGGTTAGGGGTGAAGATCGAGGAAGGTACCATATCTAACAACCTGATCCACGGATGGGGTTCGGTCGTGGAAGAGGACGGGATCTCTTGCAATAGTTATAAGGATGATCAATTCAACAACCGCATCACGATCGTGGGTAATTCGATCCGCACACTGGGAAACAAAATAGGAGGAATATTATCAGAGCGCTCGTATATCGGCATAATCCGCAATAAAAACACAGTTGTGCAGGGAAATACCTGCGATGGAGGTGTCGCAACTAGCGGAATATTCGGGGAAACAACGAGTAATACGATCATTCAAGGAAATGACATAAAGAGCGCATGCTTAAACAGTCAATTTAAGTATATCGCCACATCAGGTGGAATAGGGTTGAATGTATGCGACGAGATAAACGTAAACGGTAACATTGTTAAAAATACGGGATCGATGCGTCCTGGCATTTTTGTGCGTCGTGTTAAGAACTCCGTAATAAGTGCAAATCGTTGCTATGATGACCAGACTACAAAGACTCAATCGTACGGTATTGAAGAATCTGATGCAGGAGGAGACCCTGCGTGGTCAAGTGATAATTTGTTTGTCGGAAATCACTGCAAAGGTAATGCTATAGAAGGGTTGAGAATCTCATCAAGATCCCAGCAGTATGCCAATTTCCAATAGTGCCGCAGGCTTCGATCACAACCTTCAGATCGACCTGCTCCATGTATAATGAAAGCTTCCCAGGATTGAGGGAAGCTTTTGACTGCATATGTCTCTTATTCGTATGACACTTTCACACCGTCTTGATCGACGACCTTACGGAATTCCTCTAGCAGGTGCGTCGTGATCGGACCAGCCTTGCCTTCGCCGATGATACGAGAATCCACTTCACGCACCGCGATACATTCGGCAGCTGTACCAGTCAGGAATACCTCATCGGCGATGTAGACGTCATGCAGAGAGAACGGCTCTTCCTTCACTGTATAGCCTTCCTTGCGTGCAATCTCCATGATCGCATTACGCGTGACGCCTTCCAGTGCTCCGAGATAAGTCGGTGGCGTATAGATCACACCATTCTTGATGATGAAGATATTATCCCCCGTACACTCGACGACATAGCCTTGCGCGTTCAGCATGAGTGCTTCGCCTGCACCGACGAGATTGGACTGGATCTTCGCGAGGATGTTGTTCAGGTAGTTCAGCGACTTTACTTTCGGATTCAGTGCATCCGGCAGGTTCCGACGTGTTGACACGCTCACGATTACAAGCCCGTTCTTGTATGCCTCCTCCGGATACAACGCCAGCTGTTCAACGATGATGATCACATTAGCTGTCGGGCAGCGTCTTGGGTCAAGTCCTAGATTACCTGGTCCACGGGACACGACGAGACGGATATAACCATCTCGTAGACCGTTACGGCGGATCGTCTCGACCAGTGCACCCTGCATCTCTTCATAGCTTAGAGGAATCTGAAGTGTGATCGACTTCGCAGAATCATACAGACGGTCTAGATGCTCCTTACACTTATAGATGTTGCCGTTATAGATGCGGATCCCTTCGAATATGCCGTCCCCATACAGGAAACCGTGATCGTATACCGATATGACGGCATTCTCCTTCGTTACGAATTCGCCGTTCAGATAGATCCATTGTTGAGACATCGTTAACTACACCTCCGAATGTGTTGATTCATATGAGTAGCTTGGGTATGAACCCAATATGCGAACCTGGCAGCCGATCGCTTCGATCTCGCTGATCGCCGCAGGCAGTAACACCGAGTTGAGAGACCCTTCCGTATCGATCAGAAAATAATAGCTTCCGAGCTTCTTCCTCGTTGGACGGGACTCGATCCGGGACAGGTTAATCCGGCGCCATGCGAATGCAGACAACACCTGGTGTAGAGCCCCTGGGTAATCCTCCGGAAGCGTCACCTGGAAGCTGGTCTTGTAGGTTTCCGTCGGTTTGACCATGATGTTCTCCCGACCGATAAGGATAAACCGCGTGAAATTATTCTCATGGTCTTGAATATCCTTCTCCAGAACCTGCAAGCCGTATCTCTTCGCGGCGAGTACTGTACCGACGGCCGCAATCGACGGATCGCCTAGCTCCTTCACGAGCCTAACACCTTCTGACGTGCTGCTTACATGCTCTAGCTCCGCATGGGCCAGCTGCTTCTTCAGGAACTGACTACTCTGCGCGATCGCCACCTGGTGAGACATGACCTTGCGAATCGCCGACAAGTCGATCACATCATCTGTTCCAGTCGGACCGAAGCCGATCAGATTCTGACGAGGCGGATATACCCACTCCGCTTGGATCGGTAGATCGACCTCATGAATCAGCCAATCCATATGTAGGCTAACTGACCCTTCGATCGTATTCTCGATCGGGATGACACTGTAGTCTGTCTCCCCTTCTGCTGTTGCCGTGAATACATCAGAGATAAGCTTGTACGGCACTAACTCTACATCAGTGGAAGCGAACATGTATGCCGCCGCCTCTTCCGACACGGTGCCCTCAGGGCCTAATATCGCGACGCGAGTCATGCCTGCACATCCTCTCTAAGCTTATCGAATAATGTACAATGTCGTTCATCTGATGTCAACGTCTCCACACCTTGCCGCGCCGGCATAAGCCACATCGTCTGCGCTGTAATGTCCGCTTCGCGAAGCGTTCCGAGGAGGAACGACTCCAGCTCTGCTCGTCGCTCAGACTTCGCATCGACGAGCGCCAGCAAGGTAGGTCCTGCTCCGCTAAGTGCGATGCCTAGCGCACCATGCTCCGTCGCATGCTCTAATATATGTGCCATACCAGGGATGAGCGAAGCGCGATACGGTTGGTGAAGACGATCTTGCATCGCATCCTGGATGAGATCCAATCTGCCGCTAGCGAGTGCGGCGACGAGTACAGACGAATGACTCAGGTTATAGACAGCATCACGAAGTGATACCTCCGATGGTAGTACAGATCTTGCATGCTTCGTCGAGAGCTCAAAGTCCGGTATGACGACGAGCACCTCTAGATCCTCATGTGGATCCAGCTGCACATATCGCGCTCGCTCTCCGTCCCACATGGCGACGACGATACCACCGAACAACGACGCTCCGACATTATCAGGATGCTGCTCGATATTCGTCGCGATCTGGAACAGCTCGTCCTTCGTCAACCTGTCGCCTGCGAGTGCGTTCGCCCCAGCAAGAGCGGCGACGATCGCTGAAGCACTACTGCCTAAGCCCCGTGTCAGCGGGATATCGCTGTACATCGAGATCTTCAGCTCGCGCTCAGGCATACCTACCTTGGCGAATACATCCTGGGCAACCGTATAGACGAGATTCGTCTTATCTGTTGGAACACCTTGCATATGATCGCCATATAGCTCGATCTCTGTTCGCTCAGCGAACTCCATCTCGAGCCAGGCATATAGATCTAGTGCCATCCCCAGACTATCGAACCCCGGTCCGAGATTCGCGGTACTGGCCGGCACCTTGACGCATACCTTGTTGCTCATCCTTACTTGTCACCTTCTAACCTGCGAATGGCCTCCATAACCGCTTCCTCGGTATCCGGTACGACGAGCGGGTCACTGTTCACGACATTGATCGCGTTGTTCGGATCCTTCAGTCCGTTCCCCGTCAGGACGCAGACGATCGTCTCACCGCCTTGGAAGTAGCCTTCACGGTGAAGCTTCATGACTCCAGCGATCGATGCTGCAGATGCTGGTTCCGCGAATACCCCTTCCTTAGACGCGATCTGACGGTATGCATCTAAGATCTCTTCATCCGTCACATAGTTGATCTGCCCATGAGACTCCTCCGCAGCATTCACAGCACTCTTCCAAGAAGCCGGATTACCGATCCGGATCGCTGTCGCGACGGTCTCAGGCTCTAGGATCGGCTCACCCTTCACGATCGCCATCGCACCTTCCGCTTCGAAGCCGATCATCTTCGGCAGCTTGCTCGTTCTGCCCCGTTCACGGTACTCTTTGAAGCCTTTCCAGTATGCTGTGATGTTGCCAGCATTACCGACCGGTATCGCCAGATAATCAGGCGCTTCCCCAAGCTGCTCGCAAACTTCGAACGCGGCAGTCTTCTGACCTTCGATGCGGTAAGGGTTGACCGAGTTGACGAGTGTGATCGGATGCTTCGCCGTAATCTCACGCACGATCTCTAACGCGCGATCGAAGTTCCCTTCGATGGCGATAACCTTCGCGCCGTAGATGATCGCTTGTGCTAGCTTGCCTAGTGCGATGTTGTTATTCGGTATAAGCACGATGCAGTTCAGCCCAGCTCTTGCTGCATAGGCAGCCGCCGCTGCGGACGTGTTCCCCGTCGAGGCGCACATGATCGTCGTGCTGCCTTCTTCCACTGCTTTCGCGACGGCCATGACCATCCCTCTGTCCTTGAACGAGCCGGTCGGATTAAGCCCTTCATACTTGAAGAAGATATTCAGATTCAGCTCTTCTGACAGCTGATCTGCACGGATAAGCGGGGTGTTCCCTTCATGTAGTGATACCAACGGTGTCTTGTCGGTGATCGGCAGATACTCTCTGTAAGTCTCTAATAGTCCTGGATATCTCATCTGACTGTTGCTCCTTTTATCGATTCGATTCGCTTTAGTACGTCATGTAATCTGTTACCCGTATAGTATAACATGTCTCGTCACGCTCATGACGACGGGTTCATCCATCTATCCTTCCACTCGGTACACACTGCGCACGGCCTTCACAGATTCGATCTCTCCGAATCGCTCCAGCACGAGATTCATCCCCGCTTTGCTGGCATCATGGGTGATGATGATGATCTCTGTCTCCGGATTACCGTTATTCGGTTGTTGGATGACAGATTCTAGGCTGATGCCATGATCGGCGAAGATCTGCGTGATCTGGGCGAGTACACCCGTACGATCAGCTACATGTAGCCTCAAGAAGTACTTGCTCACGATCTGCTCGTCGCTCTTCAGCTTCTTGTCTGTCGTGATTAGATTGTTACGGCTACCGTTAATACCGAGCAACAGATTACGCGATACCGCCACTAGATCCGCAACAACAGAGGTAGCCGTCGGCATATCGCCAGCTCCTGGACCGTAGAACATCGTCTCGCCGACCGCTTGACCATATACATAGACGGCGTTGAATACACCATTCACAGAAGCGAGAGGATGTGTATCCTTAATCATCGTCGGCTGCACGCTGATGCTGACCATATCATCTTGACGCTCAGCGATTCCGAGTAGCTTGATCGTGTGGCCGATCCGCTTCGCACTGGCGATATCCTCGCTTGATACGCTCGATATGCCCTGGATGTCGAGATCGTCCATCGACACATGAACATGGAAGCCAAGTGAACCGAGGATGATCATCTTATAAGCGGCATCATAGCCTTCAACATCGGATGTCGGGTCAGACTCAGCATAACCCAGCTTCTGAGCTTCGGCTAATACTTCTGTATAAGATGCCCCTTCTTGCGTCATCTTCGTTAAGATATAGTTCGTCGTCCCGTTGACGATGCCCACGATCTTCGTGATGCGATCGCTCGAGAAGCCTTCAACGAGCGTGCGCAGGATCGGGATGCCACCGGCTACACTCGCTTCATACATCACATCACAGCGTTTCTCTGCCGCCTTCGCTAATATCTCAGGCCCATGCTGAGCCATAAGATCTTTGTTCGCCGTCACGACATGCTTCCCTTTATCTAACGCCGACAGGATGTATTCCTTCGTCCGATCTACACCACCCATCACTTCCACGATGACGTCAATATTCGGATCGTTGATCACTTCCCACGGATCTTCCGTTAGAAGAGATGGATCTACGGACACTTTCCGCGTCTTCGCCAAGCTTCTTACTGCGATCTTACTGATCTTGACTGATGTGCCGATCTGTCTCTGCAGATCTTCTTGGTGTCCTTCGACGATGCGTACAACGCCCGATCCGACAGTACCTAGACCGAGCATACCGATATTAACTGGTTTCATCATAAGTATCCTCTCACTTCCCTTATCCTTGTCCGATGATGCTAGCACGTGTCACGCCTTCCGTGTTCCGCAACATATCTACGAAGTGCTCGAGTAGATGATCTTGCATCTCGGAAGTCTCTACCGTGATGACGACATTCGCGATACCTAGTAGCGGGATCGTCTGATTGATCGCGAGCACATTACCACCGTGACTTGCGATCATCCCCAACACTTTCGATAAGATGCCTGCTCGATGGTGCAGATCAAGCGCGATGATCGCGATGCGATCACGATCCAGGCGCGTCAAGTCGTGTATCCCATCCTTATATTTATAGAATGCACTACGGCTTAACCCCACCTGCTCGACTGCTTCGTGAATGGTCTTCACTTCTCCGCTTGTAAGCAGCTGTTTCACTTCTACTGTCTTCAGCAACGCTTCAGGCAATATATCACTGCGAACCAGGTAATATCGCGCAACCTTGTCATTCATCACAGAATCCGTCATGGTCACACCCTCCGCTTCGCATGAAATTGTAAGTCGATGAAGTCCACTGAAGGAAGACTCCTGTATATCTACTGTGGACATTATATCGGATTACGCCCTCTCCTGCAATAGGCTGCTACAAAAAAGGAAAACCGAAACCCCTTTGCAAGCAAAAGAGTTTCGGCTACGAATCGATCGGCGCTCAATCTGTCTGAACATCAGACCTCGATCGGATATACCAGACCAATGAACGATACCAGGAATAGAATAGAAATAATAGCATAATACCGTTCAAGAAGATAAAGAGTAGACCGTCCCAGAAGTAGAATTGGTTAATCTTGTACGATAAATGGTCCTTCGCATGGTCGAGGAAATGAAGGAACTGCGGATAACCAACTCGGATGAAAAACCATATCGCTAACACGATCCCCGCACAATAGACGACGGCAAATCCCTTGATGAACAATGGTTCGCGTTCTTTGTCCTTCTTAAATAACCGCAGCATCCATTGCTTGGATCTCTCTTGGAGATTCAGATGGCCTGATAGTGTCTCGACAACATAGTATAGATCCGTCTTCATGAAGATACAGGTCTGGAATACTAACATGACGATCAAGTAGAATGTCGCCAATTCCAGAACGTTATACACGATATCGTTCATCTCGGGGTAATATATTCTCAGAGACATACTTAGCGCTAGCATAACGGAATCATTCATCATGCCTGCAAGATATGGAATGACCCTCTTGCGCGGCTCAAGCTTCCAGATCTCTGTAAGCTGTGTCTCTAACACAAGGAAATAAAACCGATGTCCAAAATCATACTTAGCCGGGATATGAAATGCTCTTGCTGCAAGAAAGTGACTGAATTCATGGAAAGCTAGCAAAATCAACGATGTACCCGCCCATATGATCACGTTCAAGGTCATCGAATCTAGCATATGCATACTATGAAGCTCGGGGCCGTATTGCGGCTTCGTGACAAGAATCCACATACTATATAGGAATGCTGCTACATAGACGAAGATGAAGGGAGTTCGAAATAATAATTTACCAAGCTTGTTAAAAAACATAATCTGCTGGCGATCCGATTCGGTCTCGATATGAGCGGTTTCTATTGTATGTCCATCTATCTCCACTACTAAGTCTAATTCGATCAGATCAGCAACAAACTGCTTCATATCGATCTCTTCGTCTGGATATGTTCGCTTGAGCTCGACCTCGATCTCACCCAGCAGCTTTCCAGCTAGTATCGCTTCGATCGCATCGACGCTAGCTGGTGACATCTCATAGTATTCTTTTGCTCTTATATCTTCCACGATGATGTTTTTCTTCTGACGGTGGATCTCTAACCTTGTTAGTAGGACTCGGCTGTTGTCATGGATGTTCATTATACCGATCACCTCATTCTATGAAGGTCTTCCACACCCACAGTAAAAGGACTGCTCAAGGCAGCCCTTCTACTGTACATCTCATTAGTTACAATATGGACAACAAGATTGACCGATGCAGCACCACCAACAAGTCAGCTGAACTTTCTTCAACTTACGAATCTTCATCAATTCACCCCCTTTATAGCATATACTTCCGCTCCATATAAGCGGTTGTATTCCTCCTCGTGGGTATCATGATAGTCGTGCAGGATGGAGAGCCACGTTGGAAACACATTCTTAAAATGCGGTATGAGGCCTGGATCAAATTGAGTTCCAGCTCCTTTGATGATCCTCGAGTACGCTTCGTCTGGTGTTAGTGCTGCTCTGTATGATCGATGGGATGTCATCGCGTCGAACGCATCGGCTAATGCGGCAATTCTCGTCAGCAGGGGGATCTCTTCCCCTTTCAAATTATCAGGATAGCCTGTCCCATCCCAACGTTCATGATGATGACGTACGATCTCGATGCATGGATGTAGGCTTTCGATGCTTTTGATCGCGTTCACTCCGAAGACTGTGTGCATCTTCACTACTTCATATTCTTCATCGGATAGACGGTCCGGCTTCGTTAAGATATCGTCTGCTACTTGCATCTTGCCGATATCATGCAATAGGCAGGAGTAGTAAAATGTATTCAGTTCTTGTTCCGAGAATTTCTTAACCTTCCTGGCCAGAGCGACTGAGTATTTCGCCACTCGCTCACTATGTCCTCTCGTATGCGGATCTTTAAGCTCCAGCATCGCGATGATGCCCTTGACCATATTACCAAAATGATCGTTATAAACCGTATTAATCGAGTTCACATAAGCCATGAATCTTCTTAATATGACGTATCCAAGTATACATACGATACCACTAAGACCTATTGGCATCAACGTAATAGGGAGAAGTATCGGATATATCAAACTTACGATAAGATACTTCATTAATAGCGCCCCGGTTACATACCAGAAGAACATCTGGTTTATGAATATGGCAGCGAAGATGACCATGAAAATCTCACCAACGTTCCCGCCATCATATAATCCATTCATAGAATAACTAACTAGATCCGCTACTAAAGTTGTCAGGATGAATATTCCGACATAAAGATATTTTAAGGCAGGCAACAGCTTCGTTCTTAAGAAAACAAAAGCAATCGGTGCTAGTAGTGTTAACACTATGAAGGGTATCAGCAGAATCGAAAACTTCGCGAGATCAAATCTACCATCCATAGTTGGTATTAGATAATAATAGAATAAATGATAGAGCAAGCCCACCATATAGACTATCCCGTAGTACAATATGGTTGAACGTTTCTCTTCTAGTAATAATGCAGAATCAAGAAAACTCTTACTTCTCATGAACCTCGTCCTTTCACTAGATAGACCAATATACACAGATGCAACGGCGACAAAGTTCGCATCGGTCGAGAATCCGCTAGATTATATTGTACCTCATCGTCGTCGAAACATCCATATCGAGAAGTGACTATTTCATCATATGAGGCCCATCTATCCGACTATAGTCACACTTCTCGACTATGGCATATAGCGATCGTGCGTTCATAACCGCGATGCTAGAACGGAATATCGATAGAGGTTCATGAAGTTTTACTTATATTATGTGAATCTACTACGATCATATCATATTATGTTATAATTTCCCACAGTTATTTTGTGTTTTTTTCTACTTTTTTTTTGATTTTTCCTCGAAATCTTTCATTCCTCTTGCGATCGGTCAAACTTACTCCAAGATCCATCCTATTCCTGTTCTACAAATTCAAATTCAAAATCACCGATTCTAACGATACTTCCATCCTCTGCACCCATTTTGCGCAGCTCTTTATCGACACCCATCTTGCGCAGAATCCGACCAAATCTCAGCTGACCTTCGTAGCTGCTAAAGTTCGTACGCTTGATAAATTTCTCGATTCCTGCGCTCTCCACGACGAACTGATCATTCTCGCGACGAACAGTGAAATCGCTATCCTCTTCTCTCTCGAAGCGGAAGATCTTACGTTCCGTCTCCTCTACGACTTCTTCTGCCGCCGGTGTGTCCGGTAGCTGTTCCAGTATATCCATAGCCCGGTAGAGCACCTGTTGTAGCCCGTGGTTAGTGGCCGCGGACACCGGCAAGATCTCATCTTCCCGGCCGATCTCTGTCAGCTGCATTCGGAACAGCTCTAGCTGATCCTCTGCACCAGGTAAGTCCATCTTATTGGCGACGATCAGCTGTGGTCGCTCCGCTAGCTTCTCACTGTATAGCCGCAGCTCCTCATTAATCTTCTGCCAATCCTCGAATGGATCTCGGCCTTCCACCGCCGCCATATCGATGACATGTAAGATGAGACGTGTTCGTTCAACATGTCGTAGGAATTCATGGCCAAGTCCCACTCCCTGATGTGCCCCCTCGATGAGACCAGGAAGATCTGCCATCACGAAGCTTCTGCCATCGCCCACATCAACGACCCCGAGATTCGGTGTAATCGTCGTGAAGTGATAAGCTCCGATCTTCGGTCTAGCTGCTGACACTACAGATAGCAGTGTTGATTTGCCTACACTTGGAAACCCTACTAGTCCTACATCCGCGATCACTTTCAGTTCTAAGACGAGATAACGCTCTTCTCCTTCGTCTCCGTTCTCTGCGACATGAGGGGCCGTATTCGCTGGACTAGCGAATCGCATATTGCCTCGTCCGCCCTTACCACCGCGTGCAATGACTACCTCTTGACCATGTCGCGTCAGATCCGCGACGACTTCCTGTGTATCGTCATCGATCACGACCGTCCCAGGCGGTACTCGGATGATCATATCTTCGGCGTTCGCTCCGTGCCTTGCTTTATTACGCCCTTTCTCACCATCTGGCGCTTTGTAATGCTTCTTATATCGGAAGTCGACCAACGTACGTAGTCCCTCATCCACACGAAATACGATATCGCCGCCCTTGCCACCGTCACCGCCAGCAGGACCTCCATCCGGTACGTATAGCTCTCTGCGGAAAGCGATCAAGCCATCTCCGCCGTCGCCGCCTTTAACATAGATCTTCGCCTTATCTACAAACATGCTGTCACCCCATCATATTCCATAACGATATATTCGTATTATACATGCCCTAATGTCGTAGCCAATCATACATATGCGATCCGAACGACCACATCAACCTGCTCGTCATCCATAACGTATTCACCATGTATACCATGCTTCTGAATCAAGGCCTCTGTCCACTGTCGCAGCGACTGATCGATATGGCCATCCAACTCTCCAGTATATTGGTAGATGAACTCCACATAATCATCCGTCGTGACGATCGTAAGCTCGAGGATGTTAGGGACGTCCACAGAAGTGGATGGTTCGGCCGATTGTTGAAATAGATCCAGAACCTCCCTTACGATCCGAACCAGCCGGTCAGGTCGTACAGGTATCGTGTTCAAGCTAACTGATTTATGAAGAGATACATGCAGCTCGAAGTTCTGGCTATATAGTCGATAGGACATCAAGAGCAAGCTAAGCGAAGCGTTGCCTACATTTGCGATATGGCTTTCTTCACCCAGTTTGCTCTTTATTCTTTCCAAGTATGGCGCTAATTTATCATACTTCTTCAGACTTACATAACCGAACAAGACCTGCAGATCATTCATCCAATCATGACGATAATGGCTTAATGCGCGCATCATCTCTTGATCTTTCTCCCGTAGTAACTGTATCATCTCCTCGGCTCGCGCCTCTCTCTCAGCTAGATGCCAGATCAAAGTTGCTACGATGGCGAGCACCGCTGCAACGATCGTCACGACCGAGCTGATCCCAGCTAGGATAAGCACAAGCGAGATGGCAGCCATTACCCCCGCAACTATCTTCCATCTAGATATCCTTATCAGCATGAACAGATCTCTCCCACATATTACTAACGATCAGTATAGCACGTTTTGCAGAGAAATCACATGTCTCATCTTGCTACTTGCTCGCTTACCTCTCTTGTCCTATATATGTGGATATATGTAGTGATATAGAAGAAGCCTGGCGTACAAGCCGCCAGGCTTCAGACATCGTCAGATTTAAGCTTCCACAGCTACTGCTGCTTCCACAGGATATACACTGACTTTCTTACGGTCACGGCCAAGACGTTCGAACTTGACAGTGCCTTCGATCAGTGCGAACAGCGTATCATCAGAACCGATGCCAACGTTATTGCCAGGGTGAATCTTGGTTCCACGTTGACGCACGAGGATGTTGCCGGCTTTGACGATCTGTCCGTCAGCACGCTTAACACCCAAGCGCTTCGCGATACTGTCGCGACCGTTCTTCGTAGAGCCTACACCCTTCTTGGATGCAAACAGCTGAAGATCCAACTTTAACATGGTTAGTCCGCCTCCTTCGAATAAGTATCATTATCCGATACGGTGATATAGTCACCGTATGATTGTTCAATCGTTCGTATCATGACGATCATGCTCTCCAGCAGGAGATTCAGTCGTTCACGAGCCTCATCTGCATCAAGTAGCAGTCCCGTTAGATCGACACGCATGTATCCTTTACGCATCTCATACTTCGGCTTCAAGCCGAGCAGACTCTCGATCGCGTTATAGGTGCCTACAGCGATCGCTGAGGCGCTAGCGCATACGATGTCCTTCCCGGGTTCGTCATATTGTGCATGTCCGTCAACGACATAAGCGCTAACGACGCCACTAAGCGTACGTTCTATCGTCACTCTGATCATATCATCACCGATTACGCTTCAATCTTCTCGATCACAACTTTCGTATACGGTTGACGATGGCCTTGCTTACGACGGTAGTTCTTCTTCGGCTTGTATTTGAAGACGATGATCTTATCGCCTTTGCCATGTTTCTCTACCTTGCCGACAACCTTCGCTCCGGATACAGTTGGAGTTCCGGCCACGAAGCCGTTATCCCCGGATACTGCTACGACTTGATCGAACGTAACAGCTTCGCCTTCAGCAGCGGACAACTTCTCTACGTAGATCACATCGCCCGGCTGAACTTTATATTGTTTGCCGCCTGTAATGATGATCGCATACATCTGATGGTGCACCTCCTCGTCCTAAGACTCGCCAAAGCCTTGGTGTCCGTGTATATAACGGCTCTTCGTAACCAAGTATGAGCGGTTACAGCGCATGGAAACGCATGAAATCAGTCTATCACAGATCACAAGTGTATGTAAAGGAAAATAACAACCTCATCACTTAATAGAACACTGAGTTAAAAAAATCCATGAGCATGCTCCGAATACGATTAACGAACTGACCTGCCATTTACTGCTTGTCCATAGGCAAGGGGAATTCTACCACTACCCTCGCATGTAGGACATATCTCACTCAGTTGATCGTCCACGCTCTCTCGGACTTTTTTGCGCGTGATCTCTAATAGTCCAAGCTTCGTCCATCCCATGATGATATTCTTCGTACGATCCTTCTTCATATACTGATCGAGTTGCTGAACGATCGCCTGCCGATGTTCTTCTTCATTCATATCGATGAAGTCTGCGATGATGATCCCACCGATGTCCCGGAGTCTGATGATCTGTGCGATCAGCTTAGCGGCTTCTAGGTTCGTCTCGAATACCGTCTGTTCAAGATCGGTGCTACCCGTGTATTTGCCAGTATTCACATCGATGACCGTCAGCGCCTCCGTTCGGTCGATGATGATATAGCCGCCATTATCTAGCCATACCTTCCTCGCGAACAGCCGATTCACCTGTTCCTGCACTTGATAATGCTGGAACACATCGTGATGCTCTTCCACGACGATCCGATCGACCAGCTGCGGAGCATAGTGGCGAAGCACATTCGTAAGCAGGGCATACAGCTGGCGATTGCTCACCACACATCTCGCGACCTCATCTGTGAACACATCCCTGACGAGTCGTGGCAGCATGTCCAGCTCATGGAACAGCTCTGCTGGGGCTCGCATCTTCTCCGCCATCGCGAGTGTGTGCCTCCATTGTGAACGCAGCACATCTATGTCTTGACTCAACTCCGCTTCACTCTTGCCGTTAGCTGCTGTCCGCATGATCAACCCTTCACCAGGCTTACGCAGCCGTTCGCCGACGATCTTCAGGCGCTCACGCTCTTCTTCATCGCTGATCTTTCGTGAGATACCAACATAGTCAGCTTCAGGCATATAGACGAGCCATCTACCGGGTAACGAATAGTGAGTCGTTACTCTTGCACCTTTGGTTCCGAGCGGTTCCTTCATCACTTGTACGACGACCTCTTGGCCAGCCTGTAGCTTTTCATCGATCGCCGGCTTCCGATCTGCTCGATCTATTCCCTGCGGCAGCAAGTCATCTATATGAAGGAATGCATTCTTACCATGTCCGATATCGATGAATGCTGCTTCCATGCCGGGCAGCACATTGATGACTCTGCCTTTGTACATATTACCTACCGTAGGTAGTGCAGATTCCTGCTCGACAAAATATTCAAGCAGCTTTCCGTCATCTATTAGAGCAGCTTGTAATTGATCGGAAGCAGACTTCATCACCAGTTGTCTCAAGGGCGTTCACCTCTATATACGACGTTCACTTAGTTTTCTCTTATTGTAACGGATGTATCGACGTTTCGCACGAACTTGTTGCTCATTTCCCGAGAGGTACGTTGCGATGACTCGTTGCTCGGGTAGTGCTTGCGTGATCTTACCTTGCTCGTTGCATATATAGATCACATGGTGTTGCTCACGCTTCAGCAGCTTCACCACCTGCTGTACAGTCGCTTGTGCGGACACGATGATAGGCGTTGTAGTCACACCTTGCCTGTGCCTCTTCGTCTTACGAATCTCTCGGCTCATGAGGAAACGAATGAAGATATAGGAGAGGTTACGGTAGTCTGACCAGTTGGATGCGACGAGGAACATCCCGATCAAGAGAAGATTCAGGTCGATCCCTTGAGCATTCCAGATACCGAGACTTACTGCGATCATCATCGAACCGAGCAGCAGGCTTACGGTGAATGTTGCATGTAAGGTCTGATAATAAGGCATCCATATGCTAAGGATGGTCTGCAGTAGCTTCCCGCCGTCGAGCGGCAAGATCGGCAACAAGTTGAATAGACCGATCAACAGATTAACCTCGATGAAATACTCTGACCATCCTACTGACCACCACCCTATGGAACGGCATAGCATCGCAACCAGAACCATCAGCAAGTTCTGCGCAGGTCCTGCTAGTACGACGAGTAACTCCTGCCACGCCGGCATATTTCCGTTCTCCTCCACTTCCGCAACACCACCGAAAGGAAGCAGACGGATCGCCTTCACACGCCAACGAAAGCTGCTAGCTGCCGCAACATGTCCTAGCTCGTGAATGATCACGACACCGAACAAGACGAGCATCTCTAAGATAAAACCAGTCAACACTGAACCAGCTAGGACGATCCATAGTAAAGGATGAATCTGGATAGGGATGCCATACAATCTAATCAAAGCTCACCACTTCCGCCGGATCCACATACTCTTCGCCTTCACGAACGGAGAAATACAGGATTCCTTCCCCAGGTTGTTGCCGTTCTTGAATCCCCCACGCGATCACGTCTCCCTGCTCGACCCAGTCATTTTCCTCAACGACAGCCTCACCTAACCAACCATACACGGTACGAACACGGTCTGGATGTTGGATCACGACGGTGTTCCCGGAGGAGGTGTGTCCACTGAAGATAACTCTCCCTTCCGCTGCGGCCTGTATCGATTGATCAGCCCGGAGCCAGATGTGGACTCCCTGCTTGTTCGTGGCGAATGATGTGACGATCTTACCCTTGACCGGGGCTTGCAGTGAGGATAAAACCTCGGAATGTACAACCCGTGCTTCACCGGCATCATCTGGACGCCAGATCGGAATCCAGGATGGGGTCCCTCCGAACCATTCTTCATACCAGCCGGCAACCTGTTCAGTATTGAAGGGATTCTGTATCACCTTAGATACAGCTACTTGAACCCTCACAGCCCACGGTTGATGCAGTTGGAATATTCCCCATACGAAGACGAACAAGAGGATGCTGATCGTCAGACTGAATACGTTAAGTCCTCCCCAAGTAGGCAACAGCCATCGAGACATAGAGCCACGCTTGAGGAACTGACCGCGTGTAGACACCTCAGGCTGTTCATCTCCGCTCCAGGATGCCATTCGCCGCTTCCATGCTTCCTCAGGGTCTGTTGGCGGGCGGACAGCGCTAGGCGGCTGTTCTTGGCGCACTCGTCGATCAACGGCTTGCTCCTTTCGTCCATCAGTAGATCCACTTATACCGAATCGGGAGGTTATACCCGCACTTGATTGCGACAATTTCTGTTTGATCTGCTCGATCCTAGCTCGTCTGCGACGTCTTATATCAGATTTGAGCTGCATATGAGGAAACCCCTTTCCCGTCAGATAGCTTGTCACTATCATATATATGACGAGATAAGGGGTTTATGTCGAGCTGTTATACTTTGAATTTCTTCAGTTCTTCAGTCAATGCGTTCGATAACGCTGTGAGCTTGCCTACGAGCTCTACTAGTGTATCGCTAGTCGATAGCTGTGACGCACTAGATGAAGCAACTTCTTCCGATATCGCCGAAGATTCCTCGGATACGGCACTGACATTAGCCATCGTATCGGACAGCACCTGCTGCGCTTTCTCTAACGCTTCGACCGATTCGGTCACTTGATCTGCCTGCTGTACAAGTCCCGTCATACGATCACGCACGTTGATGAACAGTGTCTCTGCGTCCTTCACAGATGCGATCTGCTCTTGGAACATCGGATAAGCTTCCAGCATAACCTTCACGGTCTCATCGATCCCGCCCTGGATATGCTCCGTCATATCTGCGACGACGTTGATCGATTCACGAGATTGATCTGCTAGCTTGCGGATCTCACCCGCGATAACCATGAATCCTCTGCCTGCAGCGCCCGAACGAGAAGCTTCGATCGAAGCGTTCAATGCGAGGATGTTCGTCTGCTGGGTAATCTGTGTCAGCATATCTAGTAAGCTGCGGATCGAGGCCGTGCTCTCTTTCAGCTGATCGACCTTCTCCACCATACGCTTAGTCATCTCTTCTGTCTGCTGCGTCTTATCGGTCAACTGGGCCATATATCCGGTTCCCTGCTCACTGACTTTATGAACATCCGTCGCGACATCACTCATCTGACGATTCGCATGGATAACTTGACCGACTTGTTTACCTACATCGACCATTAATTCATTACCACGCTCTGCTTCCGCTGCTAATGTTGACGCGCCACTTGCGATCTGCTCTGTCGCTTCAGATATCTCACGTGCTGCATTCGCAGTATCATGGGCCGAAGTAGATAGTTCTTGTGCTGTGGCTAATACTTCTGCAGCCGATGCATTCGTCTGCTGTACGAGACCTTTGATCTGCTCCATCATCTCGTTGAAGCTCTTGCCGACCATCCCGATCTCATCACGGTTCTTGAAGTTCGTCCGTACGTTCAGGTTGCCGGTTGCCCCTTCCATCATGAGCATCTGCAATCTACGCAGCGGATTACCTAACGATCTAGCGACGATCATACTGATGATGATCGCTGCGATCATCGCGACCACCATGATGATGATCAATGCTTGGAGGATAATCTTCGTGTCCTCCGTCAGCTCGCTCATCGGAGCTGTTCCGATGACATACCATCCAGCTTTCTCCGATAGATGGTTAACGATAAGATAGCTATCACCGTCTGCACCCTTCACGATGTCTCGGTTACTCTTCGGTCTTGCGATCTCTGCTGTTGTTAAGATGCTGCTGTTATTGTCCGCATGCAGCAGTTGGTTAGCAGCATTCGTGATGTATACCTTCGATGAATCGCTTAACCGGATGCCTTTCACTTGCTCGTTCAATACCTGCTGACTAATATCGAGCAGAACGACAAAATCCTGGCCGAAGTTCGTCGTAAGCTTCCGAGCGAGTCCGAAGAGCGGTCTCTCTTGGATGTTGCTATACCCGCCTAGCTGGGTATGAAGCCATACATTCTCTCGCTTGGTTACGACGTTCTGGAACCACTCTGACTCTCGATCATACACCGCGTTCGCGCCCATGGCCATCGTATAGGTGATCCCGTTCGTATCTAACGGTATGAGCGAGATGTTGGTAATATTACTGTTGGAGAATGCCGTCTCATTCAATGCAGCTTTGACATCATTCTGCGCTTTATTACGAACCGCAGTTTCTCGTTGTGGATCTGACGCGACGAGAAGGTTCATATGTAATTCAGAGTTCGTGATGAGCTGCATGAGGATCTGTTCGTATACCGCTAAGACGGAATCGATCTTCTCGCTCGTTTGCCGGATCGTCTGATAAGCCGTATTCTCCGACGTATCCTCGATGATGTTATTCGTTACCGTCATCGAGATAACTCCTGTAACAGCAACCGAGCTCATGATACATACGAAGATGATGACGAGAAGCTTCATGCCTACCGAGAACCGTACCCCGGTCGATTTATTGCCAACGAAGTCCCCTATAAACTTGTTGATCAGACCGCCCACACCGTTTTTCGTCGCCTTCGAGATTTTTGCGATTTTTGACTGTTCACCTGTTGTCTTCTCTTTGCCACTCGTTCTCGCCTTCTTCGACGCAGCCTTCTTACCGGACTTCTCTTTCTTCGCTTTCGCTGGCTTGTCTGGGCTAGTAGCTAGCTCTTGTTGCGGCTCTTGCTCCGCCTTCACTGCATCTTCACTCAGCACCACATCGCTTACTTGTTCAGACACATCTACACGTTCCACGTCTGAGTGAGCGTCGATCGGATCGCTGTCTTTCTTACCGATACGGAACCCGAACTTCTTCCCGCTCTTCTTTGTCTCTTGCGGTTGTTGTTCAGGATCATTCTTCTTCTTGTCACTCATGTTTGTACACCACCTGCTCTTTATATAAACGCTTACAGTCTATAATTAGACAAAAATCGATAAAAACCTTCTTGTTTTCAGTAAAACATTCCTATAAAGAAAACTTTATTCAAGGTAATCATACCTAGCTGCGAAAAAAGCTCTATCGAGGCCATTCACTGATGAGCAACCGCAGCAAGCCAGAGGATTAATCGCCAACAGGAAAGTCTCGCCATGCTATATCGCTTTAACGAAGTTAACCTTTTTCCCATGGATTGAAAAAAAACCCTTCCACGCGCCTGTTAACAGACGACACTAGAAAGGGTTTCCTGATAATTCGGTCCGATCATCCCGATCGCGATGAATCTGAATACTCATCACGATCCCGAGGGCCAGCATATTCATCGCAAGCGACGTCCCTCCATAACTAATGAACGGCAATGTGATGCCGGTTATCGGCATAATACCGAGCAGCATCCCGATATTCTCGAAGATCTGGAACACGAACATAGAGACGATGCCGATGATGATATAGGAGCCGAAGAAGGTGGAGCTATGGATGGACGTGATGATCATCCGGTATAACATCAAGAAATAGACGAGTAAGACGACTGAGGCGCCGAGGAAACCGAATTCCTCCGCGATCACGACGAAGATCGAATCCGAATAAGCGTACGGGATATGATTGTTATGAACGGAGTTTCCCTGGAGGAAACCGTCCCCGGAGAATCGTCCAGAACCGATCGCGGTCATCGATTTGCGCAGCTGATAAGAGGCGTTCGGATCAGACTCTTCTGGATTCAAGAACGTGTCGATTCGCTGAACCCAATGTCCTTTATCGTGATCTTGGAAGAACTGCTTGATCTCATCGTGATAACCGTTATATAAGTTGAGGAACAGGATGAGCGACGCGATGGATGCAGCCAGCCCGATCAACACATGCGTGTATCGTATGTTGCCGATCCATAGCATACCTAACATGATCACGAGATAGATCGTCGCATTACCGAGATCCGGCTGCATCAACACGAGTGCGAATGGGAGCAGTACGATCAGACCGATCGGCACGACTTCCTTGAACGTCCGCAGCGTCTCACCCTCACTCTTCGAGAGCATACGCGCCACCATGATGATGAGCAGCAGCTTCATCAGTTCAGCCGGTTGGAAGCTAAGAGCTGCTACCGGCAGCTTATACCAGCCTTGAGAGCCGTTGATCGTCGCACCGAAGAAGAAGATCCCGATCAGTAAGATGATTCCGAGCGCATAGAAGTATATGGAGAATCTGGCCAGTCGGCGGTAATCGACGAGCGCTGCGAACAGCATGACGATGAATCCGATGATGTAGTTCCGTATATTGTCATAATACAGCCTCTGTGGTCCGAACTGGTGGTTATCCACCGTGGCACTGTATATGATGAACGTGCTGAATACCATGAACAGCCCGAGGATGAATAGCGTAATCCAGTCTAATCGTTTTAATTTTTCAAGCAAAAGATCTCATCCCATTCCGAAGAACTTTTTGACCTTGCTGAAGATGCCACTCTTCTCATCCAATGCCATGAGCGGGACGGAATCGCCCAATATGCGACGTGCGATATTGCGATAGGCTACCGAGGCCTTGGAGTTAGGGTTCATCACCGTCGGCTCCCCTGTATTCGCTGCCTTGATCACATACTCGTCGTCCGGCACGATACCGAGCAGGTCAATCGCAAGCACCGAGCAGATCTCATCGATATCGAGCATATCTCCGCTTCTCATCATATTGATGCGAGCACGGTTTATGACTAATTTGGGTCCTTGGATCCCATGCTTGTCCAACAATCCGATGATCCGATCCGCATCCCTGACAGCGGCGTTCTCAGGTGTCGTCACGACGATCGCTTTATCCGCACCTGCCACCGCATTACGGAAGCCATGCTCGATACCTGCTGGACAATCGATGATCACATAGTCGAAAGTCGCCTTCAGCGACGTCACCATCTTCTTCACATCATCGGGCTCCACAGCATGCTTATCCTTCGTCTGTGCTGCAGGCAGCAGATAGAGCTCATCGAATCGCTTGTCCTTGACGAGTGCCTGTTCCAGTCGACAACGATCCTGGGCGACATCCACCAGATCGTAGATGATCCGATTCTCTAGTCCCATCACGACATCCAGATTACGAAGTCCGATATCGGTATCGACCATGCACACTTTCTTACCGAGTAATGCTAGTGCAGTCGCTATATTCGCAGATGAGGTCGTCTTCCCAACTCCGCCCTTACCTGATGTAACCACGATCGCTTCTCCCAACGGTCTCACTCTCCCTTGTATAATTCGACTGCGTTCGGCCGAAGCCGATACAGATGCGTAATCTTCTCAATCTCCATGAGATCGTCTTTCATATAGGCGAACATCATGGAAGCATCCCCTATCCCCCATTCGTCCGGCGGTCTGCTAACTGCACCAGCGATTCGAAGCTGTGTCGGCTTCAGATGTGAGGCGGCGATCACCGCTTCGCTGTTCCCTTTCGCACCAGCATGCGCTAACCCACGTAGCGAGCCCAAGACGAACAGATCACCGCTCGTGATGATCGAGCCACCTGGATTCACATCCCCGATGAAGATCAGATTCCCCTCAAGCTCCAGAACTTGTCCCGATCGAACGATACCAGCCAACACCTGATGCGATGTTCGCGGATCTGGCGGGTTCAAGGTGCTCTCGACCGAATGAACAACCAGATTACGGCGGTTGATCATATTCTCCAGAGCTTGTCGCTCCTCGTCCGTGATCTGACGCTTTCCAAGCTTGACATATACATGCATGAGCGGACCGCTGAGAAGCTTCTGATGAGTCTTCTCAAGCTTATACTCCAGTTCTTTCAGCAGATCGGAGAAGGGGCATCTGTCGTCTAATACGAATACGAGGCCGTCTTTCCGTCCCTTTATCGTAACATGATGTTGATTGCCAGCCATGATCCTCTATTCCCTCCACCCCATAACAATTCCACAGTCGAATCATCGTTTCCTGCTATCTATCTATACGAACGTTCCCAAGACCTAGTCACCATGTGGCCTTGACTGATTAAGAATTACCCGTGGTAAACACCTCTGAATCATCCGATGCTACGAACTTCTCGATCTTCGTAAAGCCCTTCATGATAGGATAATAGACCAATAGAGCAAACGTCAAATTAAGAACCAAGGAAGGGAACACGGCGTGGACGAAGTACCACCATGGAGCCGCTTCCGTAACCTGAAATAATCGATATAGACCATACTCCAAGGTATCGAAAAAGATGAAGCCCATCCCGATGCAGCCGATCCCCGTATACCAAGAGACATGCGAATCCCGTAGGATGAGCGTAATGAGGTAGACGCTAAGTCCCATGCCGAAAGCATATACACCTAGCATGTGCCCATAGTAGATAATATCATGCAGCATACCGAATACAAGTCCCATCGCGATCGCCATGTGACGATTCAGATAGATGCCGATGTACAGAATCAGGATGAGCGCGAACTGTGGAACGACGAACAGCCCCATCTCCGAGACGAGACTCGGCATCACCCAAGGAATGAGCGACCCTTCGATTAGGAATAATAGCGTGACGATGGCCCATAATAGATGCTTATACCAGATCATTCGACGATCACTTCCCCTGCCTGCTGTACGACGAAGACTTCACGCAGACGGGGATTGCTCAGATTAGCCGCTGGTTCGATCTCAGCAACATGTGTAATGCCGAACGTACCCTCCGAGCGAGATACGACCTTGCCGATCACAAGACCTTCAGGATACACACCACCGAGCCCAGACGTGATGATCGTATCTCCGATCCTGAGCGGATCCTCTTGCTTAATCTTACCTATGATCAGCTTGCGGCTCTCAGGATGATATGATTCGATGATGCCGAACGACTCCGGGTGCTCCATCGAGGTGACGGATATACCCGTCGAGTTGATGCTCTGATCATTAATGTCCGTGATTAAGGCAACATTGGAAGAGAATTCAGATACACGGATGACTCTTCCGACCAACCCCTCCGTCGTGACGACGGCCATCTCTTCCCGGATGCCATCGTTCGCCCCAAGATCGATCTTGAACACATTATTGAAGCCATCTTGGTTGAACGCAACGACCCGGGCGATCCGATAGATGAGGTCATCCGCTAGCCTCTGTCTTTCAGTGAAGTCAAGCGCTTCTTTCAATCGCTCGTTCTCAGATTCCAGTACATTCAGTCGTGCGGTATCCCGTGCATAGTGAGATACTGTGCGTTTCAGACGTTCATTCTCCTCATGGAGCTGCTGCAGGTTGCCGATATCCTCAAAAAAGCCCGCTATATATCCAGCGGGCTTATAGATCAATCCTTGCATCCATGCCACCGTGTCCTGAATCATCTTCTCCGGCCAAGATACGGCACCTTTGTTGCCCAAGGTTACCCCCATCAAGGCGATGACGATGACCAGACTGATCAGGGAGATTAACAGTCGTTTATTACCGAACTTTTTTGTCATGTTGCACCACCGAACCCTTTATTCCCCTTCCGAGTGCGGCCCTGTCCAGACTAACACAGGGGTTTACTTGGCTTTCCTCGTTGGACCGGAGCGAGTCGTGAACAGATGTAAGTTATCTAGTGCACGGCCTGTACCGATCGCCACACAGTCTAATGGCTGATCCGCCACGATCACAGGCATGCCTGTCTCGCTTGCTAGCAGTCTATCTAGATTGCGGAGCAGCGCACCTCCACCAGTGAGGACAATCCCACGATCCATAATATCTGCAGACAACTCTGGAGGACATCTCTCCAGCGTGATCTTCACCGTATCGACGATACTATTCACAGGATCAGCGAGCGCCTCTGCGATCTCATCGGAGTGGATGGTGATCGTCTTCGGCAAGCCGCTTAGCAGGTCACGTCCACGAATCTCCAGTGTCTCCGGATCCTCTAGTGGAAATGCTGATCCGATCTCAAGCTTTAGCTGCTCGGCTGTCCGTTCGCCGATCATCATATTATACGTCCGCTTGACATACTGGATGATCGAATCGTCCATCTCGTCTCCTGCGACGCGGACTGAACGGGACGTCACGATCCCACCTAACGAGATGACAGCAACTTCTGTCGTCCCACCTCCGATATCTACAACCATACTGCCAGTCGGTTCCCATACCGGAAGATCGGCACCGATCGCTGCCGCGAATGGCTCCTCGATCGTGAACGCTTCCTTCGCTCCAGCCTGACGTGTCGCATCCTCGACTGCGCGTTGTTCGACCGAGGTGATACCCGATGGCACGCACACCATCACATTCGGACGTCTGCCGAACAGCCGTTGTTTCTTCATCGCTAGTTGGATAAAATGCTTGATCATCGTCGCAGTCGTCTCGAAGTCTGCGATCACACCATCCTTCATCGGTCGAATCGCCCGTATCGAGCCTGGTGTCCGACCGATCATCTTCTTCGCAGCCTCACCAACTGCTTCGATCTGCTTCGTATCTGTACGTATGGCGACGACAGAAGGCTCGCGTAAGACGATACCTTTGCCCTTAACGTATACCAATGTATTAGCAGTGCCTAGATCTATACCTAAATCTTTCGTGAACCCGCGCATGTTATGTATGTCTCCCTTCCATAATTGCAGATAGAACCTCTTCAACCTTACGGTCTTACAAACAGGAGCTACTGCATCAGCGATGCATCCGTGCTATAGATCATCACCGCAAGTATTCATTATATTATAGATGTCCCTGCTCCTTCAAACTGATAAAGACTCCATCCCCGATAATGAGGTGATCCAGCACTTCGATACCGATAATATTCCCTGCTTCGATCAATCGATTCGTCAATGATAAGTCCTCGCGACTTGGCGTGGGATCTCCACTTGGATGATTGTGGATGCAGATGATCGAGGCAGACCCTCGCTTGATCGCAGATCGAAACACTTCGCGCGGATGTACGAGTGATGCGTTCAGACTGCCCATCGAAAGCGTCTCCTTCGCGATGACATGATTCTTCGTATTCAGGAACAGGACGACGAAATGCTCCTTCTGCAGATAACGAAGATCCTCCATGACCAGCGCAGCAGCATCCCGCGGGGCACGAATAACAGGTCTCTCACCTTGCGTCAGCTGCGACAGACGTCTACCTAACTCGATCCCAGCTTGAATCTGTAGCGCCTTCGTCTCACCGATGCCCTTGATCGTCGTCATCTCCGCCACATTCATATCAGGGATCTGCCTAAGTCCACCTGCTTCCTTCAACAGCTGCTGAGCTAACATAACCGCCGACTCGTTACGTGTACCTGTGCGCAATAGCACCGCCAGTAATTCCGCATCGCTCAGCGCTTGCACGCCTTCACGCAGCATCCGCTCACGCGGTCTCTCCTGCTCCGGTAAGTCTCGTAGCGTTAGACTTACACTGATACGTTCCTGTAACATGAATTCCCCCCAAATCATATAAACGTTATACAGCTTCGTAAGTTTTATAAGACGTGGATGCCAAATTCAGACAACAGCTCACTAAGCAGATTGAGTGGCAATCCCACGACATTAAAATAATCCCCCTCTATCCCGGTGATGAACGTCGCACCAATCCCTTGGATCGCATAGGACCCAGCCTTGTCCGACGGTTCTCCTGTCTCTACGTAACGACTGATCTGATCTTCCGTAAGTGGTTGCATATGTACCGTTGTTCTGCGATGGCTGACCGTATGCCGCCTCGTCGCAACATCTACACAAGCGATACCGCTGTATACGGCATGCGCTCTTCCTTGGAGCCTATGTAACATGCGGCTAGCGTCATCCGAATCACTAGGCTTACCGAGGATCTCCCCGTCCAGCACGACGATCGTATCGGAGCCGATGACGACCATGCCGGGACGAATATCAGCGAGCTCATCGGTAACGGATAGTGCCTTGCGAAGTGCTAATTCTTCTACCACTTCCTGTGGGCTCATGCTTGCATCCACTGACTCATCTACATGACTCGGTAGGATGATCGGATCGAGGCCTAATGTGCGGATCAACTCTTGTCTACGTGGTGATGAGGATGCGAGGATGATCGTGTGATCCATGATCTGTTGGTTCCTCCTATGAACATTTCACGAAATTTGTCGCTGTATGCTTATTATACGTTTAATATGACGAGCTTACAATGAGCCTTTCCTGCTATTTCCTGCATACTTCCTACTCTCTCATGCTTTACAATGTTGAGTTAGGGAGGGGCAGAACATAGATGAAGAAGATTACGATGATCGTACTGCTATGCTGTATGCTGTTCGCTATGCCTCTGTCGGCAACAGCGGCGACCGTATTAATCGACCCTGGACATGGAGGATCTGACCCTGGGGCGATCGGTTACAGCGGACTGCGGGAGAAAGAAGTGAACCTGGACATCGCGCTTAAAGTGAGGGATGAACTAATCGCACGTGGCTATGAAGTCATCATGACGCGTTCGTCCGATCAGTCGTTAAGCCTGCAGGAGCGGATCGCAATATCCAACCGCCATTCGCCAGACATCCTGGTGTCTATTCACGCGAATTCCTATCACAAACCGGATATCGCAGGTACTCTCGTCCTGTACTACGACCATCGCTATCCCCAGGTTCATTACCCAGCCAGCGAAGCGATGGTTAGATTATCACCAGAGAGTAGGAAGCTTGCCGTAGCGTTGCTCGATGGGGCCGTAGAAGCGACTGGTTCGTATGACAGAGGGTTGCTCGAGAGCTCGGTCTATATGGTGCGGATGGGTTCTGTGCCCAGCGCCTTGATCGAGACTGCATTCCTATCGAACCCTGCGGACGAAAAGCTACTGAGAAGCCAGGATTTTCGTAAGAAGATGGCACTAGGTATCGCCAGTGGTATCGCAAGCTATCTGCCGCTCACGCTGAACCAGCATTTTGGTGATGTTATCGGTCATTGGGCGCATGATTCGATCTTCCGACTGTATGAGCTTGGCATCGTCGAGGGTAACGGACGATATTATTATCCAGATCGTCAGCTCACTCGAGCAGAGTTCGTCACGATCCTTGATCGCAGTGGACTACTATCGACTACTGAAGATGCCGTAGACCGTTCTACAGAACAGGATACACATGTCGATCGCATGCTGCTGTCTGCTGACGGTAGCGTCACGGAAGACGTCTATGAAGATCATGATCGGCCTGGCGACGAAGCAGTCGAAGAGAAGCTTGCCTTCTCCGATCTGAGTGAACAACACTGGGCTTACCGTTCGGTCATGCTAGCAGCCGAGTCGGGTATACTAGAAGGGTTCACAGATGGCACGATTCGTCCTGATACGAAGATCACACGTGCGGAGGTAACGGTCATCCTAGATCGACTCGTGTATGGTCCTGATGGGGATCAGATCTATATATTGGATAGTCGCGAGGCTCTGCATCGATTCTTACAGATGGAGTATCCGCCATATGTCGACGTGCCACTCTCCGAATGGTACGCTGACGCCGCATTCCGACTATGGAATGATAAGCTCATATATGGTGTCTCGGAGACGTCCTTCGCGCCGCACAAGATCATGACCCGTGCTGAAGCAGCCGTACTGATCGATAGGTATATCCACAACTGAACATAGAATATGTGCTGAAGAACCTGCCGTTCACACGGATTATCCATGTGATTGACAGGCTCTTTTTTTATCGGTTTCGGTTACGCGGCAAGTTGCTGTAACAGATGCTTCTCTAGGATGATGTAATTCATCACAGCTGTCTGTGCCTGCCACAAGTAGGCCGTGGATGGATTCTTACGATACTCTTGCAGTGAATTGACCGCGGTCGTTAGCTCATTATTCATTCGTTCGAAGCTCACCTCTCCAGCCTGTGGGATATGATCAGATATCTGACGGCTCGCCATCGTCCATCGTTGATGTGACTGTGTGAGTGCTTCGATCGTCGCATCTTCAAAATTCGTCAGCTCCGTCTCCTCGAGGTGGACGAGTGTTAACAGAGATACCGTCCGTGCAAGCCCCGCTCCATCAGCGATATACGATTCGATCTGCCCTGCACTTGCCTCCCCCCACTGCAGAGCACGAACGACTGGACGTTCATAAGGCTTCACATATGTCTCAAGCTCCATCTTCTCTAGTTGATTACTGAGCAGTATCGCGCTATTACGATCCGGTGTGATCCCCGCATAGACGATATGTTGATTTGTCGCTTCATACGCGCTGGCAATCCCTGCTTGTCGAAGCTGGTTCTGAGCAGCCGCCGCTCCTTCAGCTGTTGAGAATACGCCGAATTGCAGCATATAGACGGTCTGCTGCGGGACATTCACAGCGATAGCACCTTCAGGTTGAGGCTGGAGCTGCTCCTGAGTAGAGGGCTCAGCCTGTCCGTCTTGCTGATCTTGAGTCGTAGAGACCGGCGGAGCTACCGGATCCATCGCGAGATTCGTAAACATCTGCATGATGAATAACCCAAACAACACCCCTGTTACGATAGCCCCTGCCACTGAGATGATGATACGAAACCAAGAGGTTCCTCCCGACCGATACGAGACAGTGGAGTACGATGATGTTAGACCTTCCTCGATGATCGGTGTATCTCGCTCTTGCTCATCCACCTCGATGATCGGACCTGTATGTGCTCGATGCGCTCTTGCTAATCTCTGATCCTTCTCATCCGTCCAGCTGCTGAAACCGTCAACGAGCTCAAGCTCATCCTTCGAGCGACTGACATCGTCATGGATCTTGTCACCACGGATACTTCCAGGTCGGGCTTGCTGCTTGCTACTGTAGCGATCCCATCCATCTATGGAACGATCGACGTGGTGAAGTCCATCCGCCGCTTGTCCATCGTCGTGATGATGCTGACCATCTACACGTGCAGCTTCCCTCTGGCGTCTTACACCTGCTTCCTCAGGAACGCGGGTACTGTATCCATCCGTCGGTCCATCATCATGATGCTGCCCCTTCCCTTCACGGTCATTCGAGTCATCATCATCGTAGCTACTATCCCTGATCAGCTTCTCCAGCCGCTCTGTCTCGATATCGAATGGCGAGCTCCATGCCCCATAGTCCGTCGTGAACTGGTTCAGCATCTGGGAATCGTACAACGCTTGATGATCCTTGCTTGTGTGCACATCGTTTCTATCATTCTTCCTCGCACCTTGATGACTATCATGATGCATCATATCTTGGTTAATCTTAGTCGGGCCTGTCCCCTGATTATCAGCGTGAGCGAAAGGATTCAGTCGGTCAAACTTCTCTTTATCCTGATCAAATCTGTATGTAATGCGCGCCTTATTCATGCTCAACTCTCCCTCTTTCAATCTTCTAGTATAATCTATGAGAGAGTTCGCTAGATTATGCTTTCGCTTTTTCGAAATATGAGATACTGCGATCGCAGCGATCCTAGCAACGGTGTTCACCTTACGATCGAGTCATCCTGCCTGCTTCTTTCGGTTACGACACTGACTCCCTGCGGCATTATCCCCTTCGCTCAGTCCCCCCCCTAACCACAGTTGTCGTCCCATTCTGACTCCCTTGTGGCATTATCCCCTTCGCTCAGTCCCCCCTAACCACGATTGTCTTCCCATTCTGACTCCCTTGCGGCATTATCCCCTTCGCTCAGTCCCCCCCTAACCACAGTTGTCGTCCCATTCTGACTCCCTTGCGGCATTATCCCCTTCGCTCAGAAAAAACAACCCTTTACTTGACTTGACTCGCTCCGCTCCACGTAAGAGCCGAAATAATCGTCTCTCAGCTTAAGGGGCAAGGTGATCGTGCTGATGCAACTGGAGTATGCATTAGTCCTAACTGCATACACTCATTCGCTTTATCCCACTCGCACGATCATAAGGCCTTCACGACATCCCTCTCTTCCTGACTCAAGGGGATAATGGCAGTAGCTTCACAACATCCACTTCTTCCTGACTCAAGGGGAGATAATGACCGTAGCTTCACAACTTCCCTCTCTTCCTGACTCAAGGGGATAATGGCCGTAGCTTCACAACATCTCTCTCTTCCTGACTCAAGGGGATAATGGCCGTAGCTTCACAACATCCCTCTCTTCCTGACTCAGGGGATAATGGCCGTAGCTTCACAACATCCACTTCTTCCTGACTCAGGGGGATAATGACCGTAGCTTCACAACATCCACTTCTTCCTGACTCAAGGGGATAATGGCCGTAGCTCGCTACAACGGCAATATAAAAACCGCCTATACAGATATCCCACCTGTATAAGCGGTTCTAAACGTCCGTTATTGTTCGATCCCTTCGCGTGACCGCAGCACCTTGACGAGGCCGTCTGCCACCTTCCATATATCCCCTGCCCCCATCGTTAACACGAGATCGCCAGGCTTCACTCGACCACGCAAATCTTCAAGCACTTCTTCCTTCGTCGCGAAGTGGCTTACCCTGGGATTACTGTTCGTTCGGATCATCTCGGCCAATCTTACGGCGTTGATGCCCTCGATCTGCTGCTCTCCAGCCGGTGAGTAGATATCGGTCAACACGACTTCATCTGCTTCTGAGAAAGCTCGGCTGAACTGTTCCAGCAGGAAGTATGTTCGCGTATAGCGTTGTGGCTGGAACACGGCGATGATGCGCTTACCCGTCGCTTTCGCCGCACTGATCGTCGCCTCGATCTCAGTCGGATGATGGGCATAGTCGTCGATCACGAGGATATCGTCATATTCGCCCATCACTTGAAACCGCCGCTTCGCTCCGCGGAACTTCGCGATCGCTTCGGCCACACGCTCGAAGCTTAAGCCTACCTCCATGCAGACGATGAGTGATGCCAGGGCGTTATATACGTTATGCATACCGGGCACCGATAATTCGATCACACCGAGCTGGTCGCCCTTATGCTCCACCGTGAAGCGTACCTTGCGATCCCCTAGCGTGATGTTCGTCGCCCGATAAGTCGCATCCGCTTCGACGCCGTATGTGATCACTTCACAGGTGATACCCGGTATGAGATCAGGCACATAATCATCATCGAGACAGAGGATGGCTTTACCCGAGGGTTTCACTTGACTAAGAAACTGCACATAGGCGTTCTTCAAGTTCTCGAACTGACCGTCGTAGTTCTCGAGATGATCCGCTTCGATATTCGTCACGACCGCATATTGCGGATGATATTGCAAGAAGCTGCCGTCGCTCTCATCCGCTTCAGCTACGACGACATCCCCTTTACCCGCCTTGGCGTTGCTGCCGATATTCATGATCTCGCCGCCAATGATATAGGTTGGATCTAACTGATTGTCCTCCATGACAAGCGCGATCATCGATGAAGTCGTTGTCTTCCCATGAGCACCTGCTACAGCGATCCCCTTACGCTCATTCAAGAGCCTCGCGAGCATCTGAGATCGGTGAATGACGGGGATATTCAGCTCCTCGGCCGCCATGATCTCCACGTTATCCTTAGACAACGCCGTCGAATAGACGACCAGATCTGCTCCCCTCACATGCTCCGCTTGATGCCCGATGAATACCTTCGCGCCTTTGGCTGCGAGCTTCTCTGCTAGCTCCTGACGGGCCACATCCGAGCCGCTCACCCGATATCCCATCTCTAGTAATACCCGGGCGATGGCGCTCATCCCATAACCGCCTATCCCGATAAAGTGGACGTGCTCTTGGGTGTTCAAACTGCTTCACCAACCTTTTTCAGAATGAGATTGATATAACAGCATGGAACGAACATCTGCAACGAGGTATAACGTTCCCGTCACGACGGCGAGATCCTGTGGTCCTGTCATTCGCTGCAACCGCGAGAGCGCTTGCTGCCAATCCGGCTCAACCGCCACTTCTAATCGATCCAGTCCATATTCCTGCTTCAAGTCCATGATGATATCGTACAATTCGTTCGCATCTTTCGCGTTCGGAAAGCTAGGCTGTGTCACGATGAATGTATCCACTAAAGGTAGTATATGCCTAAGATAATCACGATGATGCTTCTTACTCAGCATCCCCGCCATGATATGCAGCCGATCATAAGAATATGACTCCTGGAGCGCTCTAGCCAGTACTTCTGCACCTTCTGGATTATGTGCGCCGTCGACCACGATACGAGGATCGGTGCTGACGGTCTCTAAACGGCCCGGCCACTTCACATCTGCAAGACCTGCACGCAGATCATCCTCTTCCATGATCAGTGCGTAATATTGTCGCAACACTTCCAGTGCCATCACCGCGACACCGGCATTTTTGAACTGATGGGCACCCTTCAGTGAGATGGTAAGCTCCCCGTATTCCTTGAAGGGTCCGACGAAATCCATCGTCTGCACGCCATCTTCCTGCGTAGACTTGGCGAAGTCATACTGCTGTTTGTACCGATACAGCGTTGACTTCTTACTAGCTGCTACCTCTTCGAGCACCGTCACCGCTTCCGGTTGCTCTACTGCCGTGACGACAGGTACACCTGGCTTGATGATGCCTGCTTTCTCAGCTGCGATCTTATCTACCGTATCCCCTAGCAGCTCCGTATGGTCCATCCCGATATTCGTGATGACCGATACGAGCGGGACGACGATATTCGTCGAGTCCAATCTCCCGCCAAGACCTGTCTCCCATACGACATAGTAGGGATAGGATACTTCAGCAAAATACAGTATCGCCATCGTTGTGCTGATCTCAAACATCGTCGGATATCCTAGCTCAGTCGCACCGATCTCATCCGCGATAGGCTTGATCCGATTAGCGAGACGAAGCACTTCGTCCTCAGGGATCGGTTCTCCGTTGTACGTGATACGGTCGCTAAACTTCTCGATGAAAGGCGACGTGAATCTCCCAACGTCATATCCACATTGACGCAACACCCTATCGATCATCGCACACGTAGAGCCTTTCCCGTTGGTCCCAGCTACATGAATGTATTTTAATCTTCTATGCGGATTGTTGAACGCCTCCATGAACGTCTCCATCCGTTTAAGACCTGGCTTGATGCCATTCGCATGCAAACCGGTAATCCATTGTACCGCTTCTTGATAGGTATGGAAGCTCATTGACTTTTACCTTCTTTACTATATGATGTTACTCCGCTTATGCGTGAGCCATAAGCGGAGTCTTGTCACCGTTTTTTGATAACAGATTAATCAACAAGTCACGACTCCGTCTGTTCGTCAGAAGCACAACCAGCGTCACTGCATGTTCTGCAGCTCTTGGATGCGCACCGTAACCTTATCTCTCTTATCCATGTAATCTTTCATCTTCGCCTTCTCTTCTTCGACAACCTTCTCTGGAGCCTTCTTCACGAAGCCTTCATTCGCCAGCTTCTTCTCGATCCGTTCCACCTCAGCGTTCAGCACAGCGAGCTCCTTCGTCAGTCGCTCGATTTCCTGGGAAATATCGATCAAGCCTGCGAGCGGTAAGAACAGCTCTGCTCCGCTGACGATGGCTGTCATCGCCTGTTCAGGGTGCTTCACTTCGACACTCATGTCGAAGGACGACGTACCGCAGAATCGCTCGATATAGATCGTGTTACGCTGCAAGATATGTAGTGTCTCTTCGTCCGCCGGCTTGATGAGGAGCTCGACCTTCTTGCTCATCGGGACATTCACTTCTGCACGTATATTACGGACAGAGCGGATGATGTTCATGAGCAGCTCCATCTCTCGCACTGCCTCTGGAGCCATACGCAAAGCGTCATGCTCTGGCCATGCAGCTAGAGTGATCGTCTCACCTTCATGCGGTAGATGCTGCCAGATCTCCTCCGTAAGGAACGGCATGAACGGATGCAGCAGGCGCAGTGTGTGATCTAGCACGTAGGCTAATACCGACTGAGTCGTCTTCTTCGCCGCTTCATCTTGACCATATAGACTAAGCTTCGCAAACTCGATATACCAGTCGCACAGATCATCCCAGATGAAGTTATACAAGAGTCGTCCGACTTCACCGAAGTCGTACTGATCCATCAGGCGCGTTACATCGCGCACGGTCTCATTCAATCGATGGAGGATCCACTCGTCGGCTGTGCCAAGTGTGCCGTTCAGGTCGATATCTGTAAAGCTGAACCCTTCGAGGTTCATCAGCGCGAAGCGCGACGCATTCCAGATCTTGTTCGCGAAGTTGCGTGCCTGCTCGACCCGCTCCCAGCGGAAGCGCAAGTCTTGACCCGGCGTACTTCCTGTAGAGATCATGTAGCGCAGGGCATCCGCACCATACTTCTCGATCACTTCTAGTGGATCGACGCCATTACCGAGCGACTTAGACATCTTGCGTCCTTCGGAGTCACGTACCAGCCCATGGATTAACACATCCTTGAATGGAGCCTGCTCTGTGAATTCCAGCGCGGTGAAGATCATGCGTGCAACCCAGAAATAGATGATATCATAACCAGTCACGAGTACATCCGTCGGATAGTAGCGCTTAAGATCTGCCGTATCCTCCGGCCAGCCAAGCGTCGAGAACGGCCACAGCGCGGAGCTGAACCACGTGTCCAGCACATCCTCATCCTGACGAAGGCTCGTGGATCCGCAATGAGCGCAAGCGTGCGCATCTTCGCGAGATACGATCACTTCACCACAGTCATCACAGTACCACGCCGGGATCCGGTGGCCCCACCATAGCTGACGTGAGATACACCAGTCTCGTACGTTCTCGATCCAGTTCAGATAGATCTTCTCGAAGCGTTCTGGCACGAAGTTGACACCACTGCCAGAGCGTTGTGCAGCGATCGCTGCCTCTGCGAGCGGCTCCATCTTCACGAACCATTGGGTAGACAGATATGGCTCGATGACGACGCCTGTGCGTTCGCTGTGGCCGACTTGATGAACATGCTCCTCGATCTTGATCAGCACACCTTGCTCTTCGAGATCCTTGACGAGCTGCTTACGGCAGTCGAATCGATCCATCCCTTGGTATTGGCCAGCATTCGCATTCATCCTCCCGCTCTCATCCATGACGAGCACCTGGGGCAGACTATGGCGGTTACCGACTTCGAAGTCGTTCGGATCATGAGCAGGTGTGATCTTCACCGCACCGCTACCGAACTCGGGGTCGACATACGCATCGCCGATGATCGGAATCTCCCGTCCTACGACTGGCAAGATCAGCGTCTGTCCGATCAGATGCTTATATCGTGGGTCTTCAGGATGTACAGCAACCGCCGTATCGCCCAGCATCGTCTCTGGTCGAGTCGTCGCGACGATCAGCGATGCGGAACCATCCTTCAGCGGATATTGCAGATGATACAGACGTCCCTGTATCTCCTTATATTCAACCTCGATATCTGAGAGTGCTGTACGTGCAGCCGGATCCCAGTTGATGATATATTTGCCCCGATAGATAAGTCCCTTCTCATAGAGACGGACGAATACCTCGCGAACAGCACGCGACAGCCCTTCATCCAGTGTGAAGCGCTCACGCGAGTAATCGAGCGACAGCCCCAGCTTCGCCCACTGCCCGCGGATCGTGTCCGCATATTGCTCTTTCCATGCCCACACTTGCTCTAGAAACTTCTCTCGACCGAGGTCATAGCGAGACTGCCCATTCTCTTCGCGAAGCTTCTGCTCAACCTTCGTCTGCGTCGCGATCCCAGCATGGTCTGTGCCTGGTAGCCACAGTGCATCGTAGCCCTGCATACGCTTCGTGCGGATCAGGATATCCTGAAGCGTGAAGTCCAGTGCGTGACCGATATGCAGCATACCCGTTACGTTAGGCGGCGGGATGACGATCGTATACTTATCGGCGTCCGGACGTCTACCCGCATCGAAGAATCGGTTATCCGTCCAGTACTTGTACCATCTCGCTTCTGCTTCGTGCGGTTGATACGTTGTCGGCATCGACACCGTCTGAGCTTGGTTCGGCTGTTCATTATGTTGTCCCATGTCTTATGAATCCTCCCTATCTGTATACCCCTGTAAAAATACAAAAACCTTCCGTCGCAAAGGACGAAAGGAAGCTTCCGCGGTACCACCTTTGTTTCGCGCGAATACACTGACTGCGCGACACTCTTACAGATAACGGCTGTACGAACCGGCTGTAACCAGCGACTCCCGGGCGACTTCAGCGGGTCAACATCCAACGGACCTCTCAGCTCATGGTTCCGCTCTCTGGTTGGGTTCGCCACCTACTATTCCCGTTCAACATCGTTCCTATTAATAAGATTATGGCATGCGTCACTTGCTTTACTGACATTTACATTACCAATATGATAACCGCCTTTAAGTGCCTAGTCAATAATTAGCATATCCATTATACCGTCTCTCATAAACTATGGCAGAGAACTTTTTATCGCCGCATGTTATCGACTTCAAGTTGTACAAGGAGGTGTTCGTTCTTGCAGAAGTTTTGGTTCCGCATCCGCTACACGGTCAAGACCGTCTGTTTCCCATTGATCTGCATTCAATTTGTCCGTACATTAATCTTCCCTACGCCGTTTGACGTCTTCCTTCTATTCCTCTTATTCCTTGTATACGTGGGCTTCATCCTTGAGTTTTATTAAGCCATCGTCCCTCTCAAAGACGTCTCTATCATACAGTAAAGAACCCCTGTCACTATAACTAGTGCAGGGGTTTGTGCTTATCATGGGTTATTCAACTAGGGATATAGATCACTTGACCTTCTTGAACGTGATCAGAGCTCAGTCTGTTATATAGGACAATCTCCTTCGGATTCAACGAATACCTGGAAGCGATCGTATCCAGCGTTTCTTCCTTCTGAACGATACACATCCGCATCTTGCTGAATCGTTGCTCTTCCTGCTCAGTCGATAGCAAGAGATTCTTCCATCTTACCGCATCCTCAGCAGCTTGGGGCTCAGACTCATCTGCCGAAGCTTCTGCTTCGTGCACGGCAGCTGGTTCTCGCTCGGATGCTTCATCTGCTTGTTTATTAAGCAGTGATTTGACTCCTGCTGCGGCGCCCGACCAATCATCCGTCGATTGCTTGTTACTGCCAAAGGCGATCTTCATCTCCTTCGGCTGTTCCTGCTCGAGTACCTTGGATTCTTCTTCTACCCCGAGCAGCTCTGCCTCAATCGTCGCTTCGTTCAAGGTTTCTTCCTCTAGCCGACTTTCTCCCTCCGCATGCAGCTTCGTCTCCAGGTCTTCCGAAGCAGACTTTAGCTTCTCAGGCTCTGCATGAGATATCGGTTGTACTTCCGACTTCGTGTCAGCGTACGGCTTATTATTAACGTCCGCCTCTATATTTGCCTTCATATCTGGTTTCGTCTCGGATAGAGGCTCTAGATTCGCTTCTGCTGTCGCTTCGGGCATAACGAGATCGTGAGCCTTCGTTTCTGCCTTCGCCTCAGTCTTCTCCTCTGCCTTCGACTCTACTTTCGGCTCTAATTTCGCCCCAGCCTTCTCCTCTGCCTTCGACTCTACTTTCGACTCTACTTTCGCCCCAGCCTTCGCCTCAGTCTTCTCCTCTGCCTTCGACTCTACTTTCGGCTCCTGCTTGACCTCCGGCGACTGTTTCTCTGGCTTGGCCTCCTGTTGGACCTCTGTCACCGGCTCAACCCGATCTTGACGCTGCTCGATGCCAGCATATTCTCTGCTAAGAGAATGCTCAGCAGCAGCGTTCGGATCCGTCGAAGCAGCCGATTCTATCGCTTGATTGTTCACGCTCGACGCATCGTCTTGTCCCGGTGCATCCACAGCGGAATCCTGCGAGCTCTGCCCTCTATCATCAGCGGCAGATGCTGCCTCTTGTAGCGGCGCCTCGGCTTGCTGTCGTTCATCGCCTGCCAGATCTGCTTCATGCACGAACACTGCTTCACCCTGCTGCTTCCATGCTTGCTCTGCCGCTGTATCGATCCCGTTCAGAGAGATCACCCCTGTAATATTCAGGCTTCTGGCAGATATAAGCTCTACATCGAAGTTTTCGATCTCGATCCCGATGCTGTCCATTCGTTTGATTCGCTTCAGTGGCAGTGTGATCTCCACCGGGATGCGATGGCTTAGCTGTTTGATGCCACTCACTTCATTTCTTGCGTCTACGCCGACATATGTACCCATCAGCAACAGGTCCCCGCTTAGTACAGCCTGGTCATGATGGGTTTGCATCGTGATACGCGGTACGAGCTCGATATCTTCCAGCTCACCGATACCCGCCACTTCATCCGATAGCGTCAGACGTTCATAGATATCAAACCTGAGTCCTTTTGGATAATCAGACACGGGTCTTCCTCCCTTCACCCATTCATCATCTAGAATACCGGTCGTATGTTCACGCTCCCATCAACCGGCCTTACCTGATGGTTTCAATCTATATATATGGATCAAGTTAGTAGACCATGCCTATCTTTTCACTTTTGATCAGAAATCGCATCGCGCGAGTAATCTGCCATCGTCGGAGTCCGGGATCGAGCTAGTCGTATGTATGCGGTGGGTGATCATAATAAGAATAACGCCTCGGCCTACGAACCACCGTCATGCAGCGAACAACACGCGCTGGGAGCTGCGTGCTATTCCTTAACGGAACTGGAGTTCGTTATTCAGCTGTTTTTCGTACAATCTCAGGACTTAACGGAACTGGAGTGCGCTATTGCATCATTTTGAGCTATAAAACCCCTCATAAGTACCAAATAAGGTACTGGAGTTCCGTTAAGGTGCCAAAAAAGATCGATTTACGCATAATAACGCACTGGAGTTCCGTTAGCTCGTCGACCGACTCTACTTTCCTGCGACTATGCCCCACTAAAGTTCCCTAAGCCCGACGACCGACTTCACCTTCTTGCGAAGATCCCTATTTGACCGCGCGAGTATCCGACGATTCCCCGTAAGGAATGGCGGAATCCCTTGCGGCAGTAAGCGTTATGGAATCGTGGGGACTGCGTATATTGTCCGATAAGGATCATTATTTGTAAACTAGCGTCTGCATCTTTATGCAGGCGTTGTTTGCGTTGGATGGCGAAAGTGGCGACCCCCCAGACGCCCCGACCGATGTGCCCGCGACAATTTTCCGCACCGCGCGAAGCTCCCAGCGCGCGGTGGTCGGCGTCACATAACGGTGGTCAACCTCACTCCACTCCCCCCACACCAAACCTCATAAATTCATATATACAACAAAAAGAGCCTAAGGCTGGTCGATCCCGCCTCAAGCTCACTCACCGTTCTAAGCACCATACCAGTTACATATCGTATGCGCCAACATCCCTTGCAGACAGCTCTACGACGACATCACGCAGCAGACTGATGTACTTCGCATCTTGGTTCAACGAACGGACTCGCTCGAAGTGTACGCCGATCTCTGCAGCGAGCTGCTTCGCTTCGATATCGAGATCGTATAAGATCTCGAGATGGTCGGATACGAAGCCGATCGGACATGCGAGGATCTGCTTCACACCTTCGCGCTGCAGGCTCTGCATCACATCGAGGATGTCCGGCCCGAGCCATGGATCAGCCGTACGTCCTGCGCTCTGCCATGCGAACTGCCAGCCGCTCAGCCCAGCCTTCTCCGCGATAAGGCGCGACGTCTCCATCAGCTGATCGACATACGGATCGTTCATCTCTAAGATCTTCTCGGGCAGACTATGCGCAGAGAATAGCACTCGTACATCCTCCGGGCTGCCTTCGAACTTGCTAAGGCCTTCCTGAACCCGCTCTGCGAACGCCTCGATCAATAGCGGGTGCGTATGGTAGCTCTTCACGAATCGCATCTGGATGCCAAGCTCCTGCGCCTTCTCCTCCGCACGCTTGATATAGGAGCCCACGCTCATCACGGAGTAGTGCGGCGCTAGGACAAGTCCGACCGCTTCCTCGATACCCGCATCTGCGATCTGCTGTACGCCGTCCTCGATGTACGGGCTCGCATGCTTCAAGCCCTGGAAGCACACGTACTGGACGCCATCACCGCGATCGTTCAACGCTTGCTGTAGTGCTTCGACCTGCTTGTTCGTATTCTCCCGCAGCGGGAACACACCGCCTGCGATCGCCTCATAGCGGTCCTTCAGCTCCTGCAGCTGCTCCTCTGTAGGGGGCCTACCGCGCCGGATATGTGTATAGTACGCTTCGATCTGATCCATGCTCTCAGGCGTCCCGTACGACATGACGAGCACACCGACTTTTCTGTTCGCTGCCATCGTTTCCTTCCTTTCCTTAACACCAGTCTAGTCGTTCATCGTAATCCTAGTCCGTTCATCTAATCCTAGTCGTTCATCGTAATCCTAGTCAGTTCATCTAATCCTAGTCCGTTCATCTAATCCTAGTCGTTCATCGTAATCCTAGTCGGTTCATCGTAATCCTAGTCGTTCATCGTAATCCTAGTCCGTTCATCGTAATCCTAGTCGTTCATCGTAATCCTAGTCGTTCACCGTTCATCCCCAGCATGAGCCGAATACTCATGCACGTACTCCGTCAAGCGACGAAGCTGATCGAGCGATGCTTCTGGATAGAGGCCGTGACCTAGATTGAAGATATGTCCTCGCTTCTGCTTGCCTTGATCGATAATATCCTTCGCTGCCCCCGTCATCACTTCGTACGGCGCATTCAGCAGGAGCGGATCCATATTACCTTGTACTGCGAACGAATCGCCGATCCGGCGCCGTCCTTCAGTGATCGATACCCGCCAGTCGAGTCCGATGACATCCACCGGTAGGTTTCGTAGCAAAGGCAATAATTCGCCAGACGCTACCCCTGGGAAGTAGATCTTCGGCTGATCAAGATCCGAGAGAGAGGCGAAGATACGCTGAATAACGGGCAACACATACGTCTCGAAGTCATGAGGAGCAAGCGCCCCCACCCAGCTATCGAACAGCTGCACCGCTTTCGCGCCTGCCCGAATCTGTTCACGCAGATACGAGCTGACCATATCACCGAGCTTATCCATCAAGGCGAACCATACCTGCGGCTCGCGATACATCATCGTCTTCGTGTACATATAGTTCCTCGAAGGCTTACCTTCGATCAAGTAGCTAGCGATCGTAAAGGGTGCACCGGCAAATGTGATCAGCGGTACCTTCAGCTCTCTATCCAGGATGCGAATCGTCTCCAAGACATGCGACAGATCGCCTACTGCATCGAATGGCTTCAGCTTCTCTACATCCTGCTGCGTGCGGATCGGATGGTCGATGACCGGTCCGACATTCTTGACGATATCGAACTGCACGCCGAGGGAAGCGACTGGATTCATAATATCCGAATACAGGATCGCGGCATCGACGCCGAGCTTCTTCACCGGCATAAGCGTAATCTCTGCAGCCAGCTCAGGCTGCTCACATATCTCCAGTAGCGAGTAGCGCTCCTTAATCTTGCGATAATCCGGATCATACCGTCCAGCTTGTCTCATATACCATACCGGCGTGTATGAGACCGTCTCCCGCTTGCAAGCGCGCAAAAAAGTATCGTTATAACCAGTCTGTGTATGCATGACGTATCCTCTTTCTTCTTCCCTATTATCCCAAAGCTGCTATATCTATGCTCTGACAACCTTGACTGACCTAACTGCTCTCTTATCCTAAATGACATACCCTGCGACTCTACCGATCTCCACCAACGATATCACAAGCGTGCTAATGCCTCGCGATGCGCCTCGATCGTCTGCTCGATCAGCTCATCCGTATGGGCCGTCGAGATGAACATCCCTTCGAACTGTGAAGGAGCAACGCTCACTCCTAGATCGAGAAGATGGCCGAAGTACCTCGCGAATCGATCTAAGTCAGAAGTGCGCGCCGTATCGAAGCTCACGACCTGCTCCCCGGTGAAGAATGGACATAGCATCGATCCGACGCGATTGATCGTGCACGGTACACCGATCTCGGCAGCGTTCTTCTCGAAGCCTTCCTGTAATCTTGCTGACTTGCGCTCCAGCTCTTCGTAGACACCGGGACGACCGAGTAGCTTCAGCGTCGTCAGACCGGCTGTCATCGCGAGCGGATTACCCGACAGAGTGCCCGCTTGATAGATCGGACCGCTCGGCGCGATATGCTCCATGATCTCACGACGACCGCCATACGCACCTACTGGTAGCCCTCCTCCGATCACCTTACCCAGACATGTCAGGTCCGGCGTCACACCGAACAAGCCCTGCGCACAGTTCAAGCCTACTCGGAAGCCTGTCATCACTTCATCGAAGATGAGCAAGCTGCCGTACTGTGTCGTCACATCGCGCAGACCTTGCAGGAAGCCAGGCAGCGGAGGCACGACGCCCATATTACCCGCGATCGGCTCGACGATGACGCATGCGATCTCTTCCCCATAACGAGAGAATGCAAGCCTGACAGATTCGAGATCGTTGTACGGTACCGTGATCGTGTTCGCGGCTGTGCTATCTGGAACGCCGGGACTATCTGGCAAGCCAAGTGTGGCCACGCCTGATCCCGCCTTGATCAACAGCGAGTCTGCATGCCCGTGATAGCTGCCTTCGAACTTCAAGATCTTGTTACGCTTCGTATATCCTCTTGCGAGTCGCAGCGCACTCATCGTCGCCTCCGTGCCGGAGTTGACCATGCGTACGACCTCGATCGATGGCACCCGTTCACATACGAGCTTAGCCATCTCCGTCTCGATCAGTGTCGGCGCTCCGAAGCTCGTCCCATATGCCGCTGTCCGTTGGATGCTCTCGACGACCTCTGGATGAGCATGTCCGAGGATGAGCGGGCCCCACGAGCCGACATAATCGATGAAGCGATTGCCATCGATATCATAGATATACGCCCCTTCTCCACGCTCGGCGAATATCGGCGTTAGTCCGACGGACCGATAGGCACGCACCGGACTGTTCACACCGCCCGGCATGACGGTCTTCGCCTCCACGAAAGCTGCTGCAGAACGTTCACTATTACGCCCTTGGCTGTTAACCATCTTATATCCCACCTTATTCGATATCGCGAAACCTACTCTCTACTCCGCGCTCTCTGTCCACGATAGCTGTCGCTAGACAGAAGCACAGAGCCCCCACGCCTACTCTTGCAGCCAGCGAGCCGCATCCACCGCGTGATACGTGATGATCAGATCTGCACCTGCTCGCTTCATCCCAAGCAGCGTCTCCAGCACGATCTCTCGCTCGTTCAGCCAGCCCTGCTGAGCGGCCGCCTTCACCATCGAGTACTCGGCGCTCACGTTGTAAGCGACCAGCGGTAGATGGAATCGCTGACGAAGCTCGCGCAGCACATCCAGGTAAGCCAGTGCCGGCTTCACCATGAGGAAGTCCGCTCCCTCCGCGACATCCTCCTCCGCTTCGCGAAGCGCTTCTCTGACGTTCGCAGGGTTCATCTGATACGTCTTGCGATCGCCGAACTGCGGCGCCGAGTGAGCTGCATCGCGGAACGGACCGTAGAACGCCGATGCGTACTTCACCGCATACGACATGATCGGCACATGCTCATAACCAGCCCGATCTAACGCTTCGCGGATCGCTTGAACGAAGCCGTCCATCATGTTGGACGGGGCGATGATATCTGCGCCAGCTGCCGCTTGCGATACTGCCGTCTTCGCGAGCAGCTCTAAGGAGCGATCGTTATCGACAGTCGCCGAGCTGCCATCCTGTGACTGAACGACGACGCCGCAATGTCCATGGTCTGTGAACTGGCATAGACAAGTATCTGCCACGACCAGTACATCCGGGTAGCGCTGCTTGATCATTCGTGAAGCCTTCTGGACGATACCGTCCTCATCATAAGCAGACGAACCGACGCTATCCTTATGCTCCGGTACGCCGAACAACAGCACGGCACGGATGCCCGCTTCGTACGCTTCATCTAGATGCTCGGCGAGCAGGTCCAGAGAGTAATGATAGACGCCGGGCATCGAAGCGATCGGCTCCTTCACCTTCCTCCCTTCGACGGCAAACACCGGATAGATAAGATCATGCGTTGTCAGTCTGGTCTCCTGTACAAGCTGCCTCATCACACTACTATTGCGAAGACGACGTAATCTAACCGTTGGAAATCCCATGTTGTGGTACCACCTTTCTCTCGTCTCGTCGTAATATCCTATCGGTTAACGTGATCATCACTTACGAGCACTAAGCTTCACATGCGCACATCTCGCGATAGGCACACGCGATACACGTATACACCGTACACGACTCGTACGAAACGCATGTGACCTATCCTGACTGCTCGATCAGCATGATCATCGGTCAGCAACCCAAGCTTCCTACCATCAGCCTTCCCGATCACGCGAATTCACAAGCTCCTCGACCGTCATCTCGGTGAGCGTCTCGAGCATCGACGCGATCGTCGCCTCGCGAGCCGTGGCACTGACCGCCAGTCGATGCTCTCTCGCCGTCGCTTCTGTGATCGGGCCGATGCATACGACCTTGTATCGATTAATCAACTGCTCAGGCTCGGTCACTCCGTATCGCTGCAACGCTTCGACGAAGTAGCGAACCGAGGATGAGCTAGCGAAGGTGATGATCGAGATATCCCCTGACTCCAGCATATCGACGATCCAGCTCGTATGCTCCTCAGCCGGGACATTATCATAGACGTCGACCGCATCGACCTCATAGCCGGCCGATTGAAGCGTATCCGGCAACACGTCTCGCGCTTGCGCCGATCGCGGGATGAGCACCTTCTCCCCGGCCGTAAGCTTCGGCAGCAGATACTCTGCTAATGCCTCAGCCTGATACGTGGCCGGCAGCTCCTCCGAGACGACCCCTCTATCCAGCAGCGCTTCTGCCGTCTTCGGACCGATCGCGACGATCTTCGCACCTGCCATACTCCGCGTATCGATCCGCAGCTCCCGCATCCGATCGAATGTATGCTGTACGCCGTTCGTGCTCGTGAACACGATCCAGTTATACTGTGCGATCTGTTCTAGTACCCGGTCCAGTATCGCGAGACGCTCCGCATCACGTACAGGCTCAATCTGCAGCACCGGGTAAGAGACCGCCTCTCCGCCTAACGCTTCGATCTGTCGGATCATCTCACTCGCTTGTGCGCGCGCCCGCGTGACGAGTATTCGCTTGCCGAAGAGCGGCCGCTTCTCGAACCACTGTAGCTTCTCTCGAAGCTGTACGACTTCACCGACGACGATCACCGCTGGAGGCAGGAAGCCTGACTCCTCGACCTTCCGAGCGATATCGGCAAGCGTGCCGATCAGTGTCTTCTGCTCTACTCTCGTCCCCCATCGGATCAGTGCGACTGGGGTCATCGGATCTCGTCCATGCAGGATCAGCTGCTCGCTGATGACGTCGATCCGTGATACGCCCATCAGGAAGATGAGCGTATCTGCTGCGTGTGTGATATGCTCCCAGCGCAGTGACGACCTCAGCTTGTCCGGCTTCTCGTGACCGGTGACGACATAGAAGGACGATGCGTAATCACGATGCGTGATCGGGATGCCTGCATATGCGGGAACCGCGTAGATGGAGCTCACACCAGACACCAGCTCATAGTCGATGCCATAGCGTGTCAGCATCTCCGCTTCCTCACCGCCACGGCCGTACACGGTTGGATCGCCGCCCTTCAGTCGCGTGACGATCTTACCCTGTAAGGCATAGTCTACGAGCAACTGGTTGATCTCATCTTGAGTTAATGTGTGAAGATTTTTCTTCTTGCCAGCGTATATCTTCTCTGCCGTCTGCTTCACATGCATGAGTAAGATCGGACTGACGAGCCGATCATAGACGACAACATCGGCTTGCTGTACCGCTTCAAGTGCCTTCAGCGTGATCAGCTTCGGATCTCCGGGTCCTGCTCCCACTAAGTATACTTTGCCACTCACTAGCTCTATCCCCTAACTTCTTGCAAGATGACATCTGCGCCCTGAGCGATGAGATGCTCTGCTGCTTCTAAACCGATCTGCTCAGGGTCTGTCCCTCTCCGCTCTGTCTTGAGCAGACGGTCGCCATCAGCCGTTCCAACCATCCCAACAAGCTTCAACAGCGGCGACCCATCCTGCTCCCCGATGACCTCCGCGTAAGCGCCGATCGGGATCTGACACCCGCCATTCAGCCGCTTCAGGAAGCTGCGCTCCGCTGTTACGGTCGTCTCCGTCATCTCATCGTTATATAGACTTAGCAGCTTTCTCACGTCTGCATCGTCCTTGCGACATTCGATCCCTAACGCGCCTTGCCCTACTGCCGGGATGCTGAGTTCAACAGGCAGAAGCTCGCTGATTCGAGACTCCCATCCCATGCGCCGTAAGCCTGCTGTCGCTAAGATGATCGCATCGAAGCCTTCTTCCTCCAGCTTGCGAATCCGCGTGTCGATATTGCCGCGGATCCAGGAGATCGTCAGATCTGGCCGCGCTGCCTTAAGCTGCGAACCTCGTCGCAGACTGCTCGTCCCGATCTTCGCACCCTCTGGCAGCTCCGCGAAAGCAACCTGCCCACGAGAGATTAGACAGTCTCGCGGATCCTCCCGCAACGGTACCGCGCCGATGACGAGGCCCTCCGGCAGCTCAGCCGGCATATCCTTCATACTATGTACCGCCATATCGATCTCACCATCGAGCATCGCCTGCTCAATCTCCTTCACGAATAGGCCTTTGCCACCGACCTTCGATAACGTCACATCGACGATGCGGTCACCCTTCGTCACGATCTTGCGCACTTCGAACTCGAATGCTAACCCTGCCTCTTCACTTATTCGTCTAAGCTGCTCGATGACATGCTCCGTTTGCGTCATCGCGAGCGAGCTTTGTCTAGATCCGATCACGATCTTTCTCATCCTTATGCCTCCTACCCGTTGCTTTGTATGATTCTTAACTGCATATATCTATAAGATCAGGGAACCCATCATCGTCCGAGGCTCGCGTCCGATTCACCGGATTCGGCTTCTCCTCAGCACTCGATCCTTAGTAGTCTATCCATCAATTCCTCTAACTGCTCAGGTGTATGGTCCGACCCTAGTGCTTCCATTATCTGCTCCTGATCCTCGATCCATCGTCTGTACAGCTCCCGCCTCTCACGATCTGACAGATCGTGCTGCTGCAGCTTCTGACGAAGCTTACCGAGAAGCTCCACATATCGGGCATATCGTTCGTCATAGGTGTGGGCTATCTCATCACGTACACGGCTAGCCAGCATCGGCACTGCGCCCGAGGTTGACACCGCGATCTGAAGCTCACCTCTTCGCAGGACAGCCGGTACGTGGAAGGTCGCCCTCTCCGGACTCATCGCATCGTTCACCCATAGACCTCTACGCTCAGCTTCACGGCATACTGCCAGATGGACAGACTCGTCATCCGTCGCCGCGAAGACTAACATGGCCCCCTCGAGATCTCCCTCTTGGTAGCAACGATGCGCCAACGTGATGCGGCCTTCATCGTATAGGGACTGAAGCTTCTCTGTCGCGTGCGGACTGATCACATGGACCTTGCCGCCAGCAGCCAGCAACCCTTCCACCTTCCGCTCTGCAACCTTACCACCGCCTATAACATAACATGGTTTGCCATCGATTCGCAAAGAGATCGGATACATCGACACACCTCACACCTTCCTCCACCACCATCAACACCACACACATCCTTACACACCGCGCGAAGCTTTCGTTCGGCGTTATGCCGCGTCACTGACGGTGCTCAGCCCACGATATTAACTTCAGCACGGACCATCGTACACCTACCTGGACTCTGTGCCTGAACACCCTACCATAGGGTCCCTCCAGTGCTGCTACAGCCATACTCCCTGACGGATACCTATGTATGAAAAATTTAAAAATCACCCCGACCCGCTCAGCATCCCGATAGATATAAACGCCATCTATACGGGGTAACATCGGCAAGCATAGGGTGATATGACTCGTGCAGCGATCATCTTGCTGTCAGTGAACCTGCTGCCATATGATCCAGAGCGTACGGGCCTTGTTCGTCTTCTCTTCTCCCACACAGGCGCATCTCCTTCGAGACCTGACCGACGCGTTGGTTCGCGTCTCGTGCTGTCTCTATCTGGGCCGGCTCGTCCTCTAATGAGAAGATACGAGCAAACGCTTCGACCATCTCTCCGCCGTTGCTCTCAGCGGCCATCTCCTTGATGTTCGAGATCGGATCCTGCAGGATCTGCGTGATGATGCTCTTCGTCAGCTTATGAATGACTTTCCGCTGACGCTCATCTAGCTCCGGTAATTTGTTATACAGACTCTCTAATGTTCCTTCGTGTATACTCGACGACTTCTCTTGCAGAGCTCGTAGGACAGGCCCGACATGCCGTGTCTTGAACCAATACTCGTGCGCCGAGATCTCCTCTTCGATCATCTGCTCGATCTTCTCCGCTTCCTTACGTCGCTGCTCCATGTTCTCTTCGACGATCCCTTCTAGATCATCGATATCATACAGGTGAACGTTAGGCAGCTCCTGAATCGCCGGATCTAAGTTACGCGGAACTGATATATCGATCATGAATAGCGGACGATGCTCCCGCCCAGGCACGATCACTGCCATCTGTTCCTTCGTCAGCAACCACTTGCCTGCACCAGTTGAGCTGATCAGGACATCCGTCTCCTGGATACGATCCTCTATCTCATCGAGTGAACATGTCTCCGCCTGAAACTTCTCTGCCAGCTCCGCCGCACGCTGCTGCGAACGATTCGCGACGATGATCTTATCGGCACCGCTAGCTAGCAAGTGCTTGCCCGTTAACTCTCCCATCTTGCCAGCTCCGACGATCATGACAGTCTTGTCCTGGAAGCTACCGAATATCTTCTTCGCGAGCTCTACGGCCGCATAGCTGATCGATACTGCACTCTCCCCGATCGCGGTCTGCGTATGCGCCCGCTTCGCGAACGTGAGCGTCTGCTGGAATAGATGATTGAAGATACGCGAGGTCGTACCGAGCTTCTGTGCAGCGAAGAACGCCTCTCTCACTTGTCCGAGGATCTGCGTCTCACCGATCACCATCGAATCAAGTCCACTCGCCACTCTTAGAAGATGCTTCACCGCATCACGATCTTCATAGATATATAAGTATTTTACGAACTCTTTGCGTGGAATCTCGAACCACTGTTCTAGGAACGTTCGGATATCATGCCCACATATGTTCAAGCGGTCTACCACCGCATAGATCTCCGTACGATTACAGGTTGCCACGATTACACATTCTAAGACGCTCTTCGTTTCCTTCAGACGGTTCAACGCTTCGCTCAGATCTCCTTCGGAGACAGCGAATTTCTCTCGAATCTCTACCGGCGCTGTTCGATAATTCAATCCGACCACAACGGTGTGCAATGGGCTCACCTGCCTTCCTAATTTAGAATTAATATAATTTACACAGTGACAATTATAACACATAAGTTCAATCAACACATGCGTACAAGTGTGAATATTATATGACGAACATTCCTAGCGTTAACCTGCATTTCCACCGTTATACATCACGAAGCTCGATTCAAGACGTTTAAGGCTCGTTCATCCAGCTCTTTTACGAGGCCTCGTTCGTATCGGTTCAGCTTGCCCTTCTCATTCATCATCCCCGAGTAGGCCTCCGTAAGCTCCTTATAGATCGGCTCTAGCTCATGAAGCAGAACTTGCTCCTCTTCCTTCAGCGGCCTGTCTCCACCGATCTGCAGGTGCAGCAAGAACTGTAGCATCTCCTTCAGGGAAGCGAGATCATCGATCTGCCCAGCAGGGAATACTCTTACGAATCGGTCATGCACATACGAAGCGGAATAGACCGCATTCTTCAGTGAATCCAGCTGTGAGCTTGCCTTCACTCCGACGGCCTCACTTAGAAATCGTGACATCAGCTCAACCTGAAAGCTAGAAGCTTCGAATAACATTCGCGACGCGTCCTGGTGCGCATGCTTGCTCGCATATAGATCATACAACTGATACGTACCCCATAAGACCATCAAGGCTGGGATGATCCATATGAGCATGCGCCCTGCTTGTCTTCTTCTCACCATACATTCCTCCATCATGTCGGGTATGGACGACCGACGATCGCCGGTTGTTCCTGTCCGTTATATCGTCATTGTATGGGTTTCAGATATGAGACATGCCAGGGATATAAAAAGGCTGTTCGGAATCGCTTCGCTTAGCGAATTCACAAACAGCCTCATGTCTAACATTTTCAGGTAAATTTAGGGTAATCTCTTCGTCCTTCTACTTCACAAGCTCGATTAACTTCATCACCGGTTCTTCAACCGTCATCTCCCCAACACCACGGATGAGCTTCTTGCCATACGTCGTGCTCGGTTTCAATACGGCGACCATGTGATCAATCGCTAACTGCGGATCGACAGTCTCACCACAAGTATAGCAATCGATCGCAGCAAAACCTCTCTCAGGATACGTATGGATGGAGAGATGGCTTTCTGACAGCATTACGAGAACGGTAGAGCCTTGTGGCTCAAACTGCCTTGCTTGAACGGATAGAACGGTCGCTCCAGAAGCTTCAGCGGCTTCCACCATCTGAGCTTGTAGCCAGTCCGTGTCGTTCAATTTCTCAAACTGAACTCCCCAAGTATCAACAGCAACATGCCTTCCGAAAGTTGAATATTCCACCTTCGGTTCCCCCTTCCTAGGAATAAAATGTTTGGAAATTTCATCCGCTAGGACCTACGTCATTCACTTCTCGAGGGAAAAATCTCTCGCAACATCATTGTCCTGAGTGAATCCTGGTTCCTAATTGTCAACGACAATAAAAATAACATCTATTACGGATAAATGCAACAGTTTTTTTGCCAATTATGTATTCTAGCCTTCCGTGCACGCTGCAGCAGGATGATAAAAAGCCGTACGGCTGGTCTGACCAGCATCGTACGGCTTCTTCAATCATGCTTCGTTCATGCTCCCAAATCAGGCTTCCAGAGCAAATAATCGGCGTGACAGATCGGTCAGCTTCGCATCAAGCTCTGGAACACGAGTGCGATCCACAAGTCGGCGTAAGTCTAACAGCTGATTAATCTCAGCTTTAATCTGTTCAATGCTTGCTTCAATATCCGTTCGGTTATAGATCGTCTGAAGATTCATGATCCTATTCTGATAAGTGTAGACGACTTTCTCATATCCTCCAGGTCTTCGTTCGGTGATCATCACCACGACCCCACGTTCATAGCAATACTCCATGAGGAAATTCGTGTAATAGCGCTGCGCTATTGCTGTGCCTTTGAAGGCGGATATTGCTTTTCTCATCGCATTCGCTGATGCTGCCTTATAGAATGTACAAGCACCATCGAATACATATGCACCTTGCTGATGTTCGAAGTTCAGCGTCACATCTGAACCTTCCCCGTTCTCCAGAACGACTTCATGATTACCATTGTCGTAAACTCTCGCATGGATATGAATACCGGATGTCTTGAATACATTAACAAATTCGATCATTTCGGCTTCCGTTAGACGGATATGGGTTTTGACATAAGTTGTCGCTAACCGCTTAGCCATAAATATCCCTCGATTCTATTGTCTAAACACACAGCTGTCGCATGAAACTATATGTTCTATCTTAGTATACTACAGCTGATGATCGCTTTTCCTGCTGCCCGAACGCGATATTTCTGCAAAAAACGGGATTAAACGGCTGTATGAAGCCATTATACAGAAAAATCAGGAAGAATGCTCTTGATTAGAATCGAAGTTATCAGACTTCTTACTTGAAAGGATATATTGCTGAATGACCGACCATAATTCATCCTTCCCTTGAACAGTCTCAGAAGAGAATGGGATGAATGGGGTATCAGATGATAATGCCAGCTGCTCGCGGATCGTCTTCATATGGCGCTGGATATGATTCTTGGACAGCTTGTCTGCCTTCGTCGCGACAACCGCGACAGGGATGCCGAAGTGGCTGAGCCACTCGAACATCGCACGGTCATCCGCAGTCGGCGGATGCCTGAGATCGATGATATGAAGCACCAGCCTCAGATGCTCTCTACTGAGCAGATAGGTCTCGATCATCTTGCCCCATGCCGCACGCTGCGACTTGGACACCTTCGCGAATCCGTAGCCTGGCAGATCGACGAAGTAGAGCATATCGTTGATCCGATAGTAATTCATCGTCTGGGTCTTGCCTGGGACTGAGCTCGTGCGGGCCAGATTCTTGCGATTGATCATCTTGTTGATCAACGATGACTTGCCCACATTAGAGCGCCCTGCCAGAGCGATCTCTGGCAAGGCATCTGTCGGCAGCTGATCTTGTCGCGCTGCGCTAATGATAAATTCCGCTTGAGTAATCTTCATCTATGCTTCCACACTTTCGATCGAGTCAGGTTGTCGGGCGAGTGCATGTGTCAACACTTCGTCCATGTGTCCGACCGTGATGAACTGCATATCGTTGCGTACACTCTCTGGGATATCCTGTAGGTCCTTCTCGTTATCCTTCGGTAAGAGCACTGTCTTGATCCCTGCACGATGGGCAGCCAGTGACTTCTCCTTCAGTCCGCCGATCGGCAGCACTCGGCCGCGCAGCGTGATCTCCCCAGTCATCGCGACATCGCGACGTACAGGGATATTCGTTAACGCTGAGATGAGCGCGGTCGCGATCGTGATCCCTGCAGACGGGCCATCCTTCGGGATAGCTCCCTCAGGGATATGAATATGGATATCATGCTTCTCATGAAAATCCGGATCGATCTTCAGCTGCTCGGCCTTCGACCTCGTATAGCTGAACGCAGCTTGTGCGGATTCCTTCATCACATCACCAAGCTTACCGGTGAGGGTTAGATTGCCTTTGCCCGGTACGATCGTGACTTCGATGACCAGTGTATCGCCGCCGACTTCTGTCCAAGCAAGACCCGTTACGGCACCAACCTGATCGTGCTCCTCAGCGAGTCCATACCTGTATTTGACTGGACCTAGGATATCCGGAAGCTTATCGACCGTAACGTTGATCTGCTCCGCTTCGTTCGCGACGATCTGCTTGGCAGCTTTGCGGCAGATCGAGGCGATCTGCTGCTCCAGATTACGCACGCCGGCTTCTCTCGTATACTCGCGGATGATCTTCATCAGACTGTCTTCGTCGATCGTCAGCTTATCTTCCTCAAGTCCATGCTCCTTCTTCTGCTTCGGGACGAGATACCGCTTCGCGATCTGTAGCTTCTCCAGCTCCGTATAGCCCGGGATGTATAAGACCTCCATGCGATCAAGGAGCGGACGAGGGATGTTGTGTACGGCATTCGCCGTCGTGATGAACATCACCTTAGATAGATCGAACGGCACTTCGATATAGTGATCGCTGAATGTATTGTTCTGCTCTGGATCGAGCACCTCTAGCAAGGCTGAGGCGGGATCCCCGCGGAAGTCCATCGCCATCTTATCGATCTCATCTAGTAACACGACGGGATTATTGCTGCCTGCGTTCTTCATCCCTTGGATGATCCGTCCTGGCATCGCACCGACGTAGGTTCTGCGGTGACCGCGGATCTCCGCCTCATCGCGCACTCCACCAAGCGATAGTCGAACGAACTTACGCTCCAGAGAGCGCGCGATCGAGCGCGCGATCGACGTTTTGCCGACTCCAGGCGGACCTACGAAGCAGAGGATCGGACCCTTCAGCTTCTTCACAAGCTGCTGAACAGCCAGATATTCCAGTACGCGTTCCTTCGGCTTATCCAGTCCGTAGTGGTCCTCGTTCAGCACTTCTTCGGCTTTCTTCAGATCGAGATCGTCTTCGGTCGATGTATTCCACGGTAATCCCAAGAGCCAATCGATATAATTGCGGATGACACTACCTTCAGCGGATGCACTTGGCATCTTCTCGAGGCGGTCAATCTCTTTCTCCACCTTCTCATGGACTTTCTCAGGCAGCTCGGCTTCCTTCAACTGGTTGCGTAGCTCCTCGATCTCGTGACCGCGGCCTTCCTTCTCTCCCAGCTCCTTCTGGATCGCCTTCATCTGTTCACGCAGATAATATTCCTTCTGAGTCTTCTCCATCTGCTTCTTAACGCGCTGACCGATCTTCCGTTCTAGCTCTAACACTTCCTGTTCGTTGTTCAGAAGCGTCAGCAAGCTTCCGAGACGCTCGCGCACATCGACAGTCTCGAGGATCATCTGCTTATCCTTCAGCTTGAGTGGCAGATGGCTACAGATCACGTCCGCTAGCCGACCGGGTTCTTCGATATCGGATACGGCAGCCAGAGTCTCTGGAGTAATCTTCTTAGACAAGCTGATATAGTTCTCGAACTGGTTCAGTACGGAACGCATCATCGCGTCGACTTCTGGCTCATGCGACTGTGCCTCCGGCATCTCCAGTACATTCACTTCATAGTAATCTTCATTATCTAGGAAGCTGACGATCTTCGCCCGTACGATGCCTTCGACGAGCACACGGATCGTGCCATTCGGTAGCTTCAGCATCTGGCGTACCTTAGAGATCGTCCCTACGCGATATATATCCTCCTGCTTCGGTTCCTCTATATTCACTTCGGACTGAGAACAGAGCAAGATCAGATTTTCCTCGACCATCGCTTTCTCCAAAGCTTTAACGGAGCGTTCCCTTCCCACATCTAGATGAAGAACCATCGTTGGATAGACCAACAATCCCCTCAGCGGCAACAGAGGCAGCCGCTTTTCCTTGCTTCTAATCAGTCCCATCCTCCAGCACCTCCATGTCAGCCTCTCCATACGAACTTGCTCTGGGGATATTCTATCAAAACTGTACTCAAAACTCCAATTTCCTTAATCCTGCTTGACATGCAATAGCGGCATCGTGGGTGAGATCATCAGATCTCCTGCCGCCGCTGCAGGCAGCTCCGCCGGCTCCTCCTGCTTAATGCCAAGCGCCATATGAAGCACCTCCTCGATCGTCTCGACAGGTCTGATCGTTAGGGCCTCATACTGTCCGAAGAGCTCTTGCCAATTCTCCTTCGGGATGATGACCGTCTTCGCTCCTGCTTGGTAAGCGGCCTCCACCTTCGCGACGACCCCACCGACAGGCTTCACCTTCCCGTGAATACTTACTTCACCCGTCATAGCCAGCTCGTTATCGATCGGGATCTCCGTAATCGCGGATGAGATCGCCGTTGCGAGAGCGATGCCAGCAGATGGACCATCGATCGGTGCTCCTCCAGGGAAGTTAATATGAAGGTCGAAGTCGTACGGCCTCAGACCGAGTCGACGCAGCACCGTCAGTACATTCTCGACAGAGCTCTTGGCCATGCTCTTACGACGGATCGTTCGCGAGCCGCCACCCATCTCCTCTTCGTCCACGATACCGGTCAGATTCACCTTGCCGAGTCCTGCCCCAGCCGGAATCGCCGTAACTTCGATCTCTAACAGCGCTCCTAAGTTCGGTCCATAGACGGCGAGGCCGTTGATCAAGCCAACCCTCGGCGACGAATGGATCTTCTTATCCGGACGAGGCGAGATCTGGCTGCTATTCACGACCCACTCGACGTCCGCTTGCGTGATCTCTGCCCGGTCATCCGTCATCGCGATCCCTCCGGCGAGCTGCACGATATTGACTGCTTCTCGACCATTCTTCGCGTAGCGCTTCACGACATTGATCGCTGCCGGATTCAGTGGAAACCCGATCTTATCGAACGCTTTGACGGCGATCTCTCCGATCTCATCAGCAGTGAGCGGACGGAAGAAGATCTCCATACAGCGGGAGCGGATCGCAGGCGGTATCTCATCTGGCGTCCGCGTCGTCGCTCCGACTAGACGAAAATCAGCCGGCAGACCGTTCTGGAATATATCGTGGATGTGACGGGGGATGTTCTGGTCCTCCGAGTTATAATACGCACTCTCTAGGAACACCTTGCGATCCTCGAGCACCTTCAATAATTTATTCATCTGGATCGGATGTAATTCACCGATCTCATCGATGAATAGCACACCACCATGCGCCTTCGATACCGCGCCTTGCTTAGGCTGCGGGATGCCAGCCAGACCCATCGCTCCAGCCCCTTGATAGATCGGATCATGCACCGATCCGATGAGCGGATCAGCGATTCCTCGCTCATCGAATCTAACCGTAGTCGCATCAACTTCGGTGAACTTCGCATCCTTCTGGAAAGGCGACCGCTGGGAGCGCTTCGCTTCCTCCAACACAACACGGGCCGCAGCGGTCTTCCCAACCCCTGGCGGGCCATAGATGATCACATGCTGTGGATTCGGTCCACAGAGTGCCGCCTTGAGCGCCCTGAGTCCTTCCTTCTGACCGACGATATCGCTTAGAGAGCTCGGCCTGGTCTTCTCCGATAACGGCTTCGTAAGCTGGATCGATCGCATCTTGTATAGCCGCTCCATCTCCTTACGTGATTCGCGGTCAACGGCCGTCCGGTTCGTCTTCTGGTTACGGAGCAGATTCCAGAAATAAAGTCCGATTACGACACCAAAAAAAAGCTGAATCAACATTAATATCATCGTCACATTCATCACTCATCACCCTCCTAAAAGCCGCAATCAGCACCTATAGTTGGTAGTATTGCCTTCTCTTGCAGCAGATAGTCGATCGGGTGGTGAATTTTTAAGGCGGGCAGCTAAGACACGACTTCTTCGGCTCTCACGTCCGCCGACAACGAAAACGCAGGATCAGGCGGGCGAGGAGCAGAATGAACGGGAAATTTCCCGTTCAAAAGGGGGGATCTGGCCGACAACGAGCAGAATGAACGGGAAAAATCCCGTTCAAACGCAGGATCAGGCCGACAACGAGCAGAATGAACGGGAAAAATCCCGTTCAAACGCAGGATC
>Ga0180215_1000323_pt1 | contig 64334 bp, 76 predicted proteins | sample eDN3rd37CBELigBY_FD_128871 | JGI IMG/M metagenome (GOLD analysis project Ga0180215, IMG submission 128871) | Enriched backyard soil microbial communities from Emeryville, California, USA - eDNA 3rd pass 37_C BE-Lig BY (version 2) (version 2) | ecosystem: Environmental > Terrestrial > Soil >... | reverse complement strand
TTCAGGCAGAATGTAGCAAATAAATGAAAGAAGCCGTAATTCGATTTGAAAAAATCAGAATGTACGGCTATTTGTGTCGCGTACTGGAAGGTGCGCTTATTTTTTATAATTCGGGCTTACTGTGCGACTAACAAACTTCCAGATTTTCTCCTATAATCAGTCAACATCGACTTACATATGTTCGTGTTTCCTAAACTAATCGATGCTCCATCAGTTAGTACGGCTATAACTGCAGCACGTACCTTTTCTTTTAAAGTCCTGATAATGGTAACCATTTAGTCATATATGGTAAAATCAATAAACACTGATATTCTAAAGAAAGGAGCATTAGTGATGAAAATTATTTCAATTGAACCCACACCAAGCCCAAATACAATGAAAATTAATCTTAGCAAAGAATTACCTGCAGGTAAAAGCAATAACTATAAGCCTGATAACATGGATGGAGCACCACTTGTCGTTAAAGAAATCTTACAGATAGAGGGAATAAAGGGAGTTTACCATGTTGCCGACTTTTTGGCTGTTGAGAGAAATGCAAGATATGACTGGAAGGAACTTCTTCCAAAGGTGAGGCAGGCCTTTGGTGAAGAAGTTGATGAAGGTAAAGAGGATGATAGACAACTTGACGAACATTTTGGAGAGGTAAAAGTATTTATTCAAATGTTTAGAGGACTACCGATGCAAGTCAAGTTAACGGATGGTACAAAAGAAGTAAGAGTGGGGTTGCCAGAAAGATTTGGTAAAGCACTCATGTCTGCTCAGCAGGCAGCTGATAATGTTGTAATGGAAAGATCATGGAAAGAACAAGGTGTACGATACGGAAGCTTTGAGGAGATTGGAAAAGAGGTAGTAGATGAAATTGAAGCCGCCTATCCAGAACAAAGAATACAGCGTTTAGTGGAAGGGGTAGCAAATGTTGACACCAAAAAAACGAGCCAAAAGCGGGTAGCATATAAAGTTACAGAAGAGATGATGCAGCAACCTGATTGGCAGAAGCGATACGCAGCATTAGAACAGATGGATCCAACTGTAGACGATATTGGAGTCTTAAAGTTGGCTTTAGATGATGAAAAGGCATCCATCCGTCGCCTTGCCACAGTTTATTTAGGTATGATTGAATCAGAAAAAGTGTTACCGTTACTTTATAAAGCCCTTAAAGATAAATCCGTTACGGTAAGAAGGACAGCGGGGGATTGCCTCTCAGATATTGGAAGCAAGGATGCAATAGGACCAATGATCGAAGCTCTCACGGATTCAAGCAAACTTGTGCGTTGGAGAGCCGCTATGTTTTTGTTCGAGGTGGGCGATGAATCAGCGTTAACCGCATTAAAGGCCGCACAGAATGATTCGGAATTTGAAGTAAGTATGCAAATCAAACTTGCGATTGAGCGTATTGAAGGTGGAGAGACTGCAAAAGGGTCTGTCTGGAAACAGATGACTGAGAGCAGAAAAGAGTAAGAGCAGTAAAAGTATCCAATTTTTAATGTCAATCTATTTTAAGCTATAATGATTATATAAACTTAAATTAATGGAGGGATTTACTATGTCAATGGCATACGAAGAATACATGAGACAAATGGTTAAACCGATGAGACAAGAACTTGTGGTTGCTGGTTTTAATGAGTTAACAACGAGTGAGGAAGTAGAAGAATATTTTAATCAAGTTGAAGGTACAACATTAGTTGTAATAAATTCAGTTTGTGGTTGTGCAGCAGGTCTCGCTAGGCCAGCTGCAACACAAGCAGTTTTACAAAGTGAAAAAAAGCCAGACCAGCTTGTGACTGTTTTTGCTGGCCAAGATAAAGAGGCTACAGCAAAAATGCGTGAATATTTAACAGGGTATGCACCATCTTCACCTTCAATGGCATTATTTAAGGGAAAAGAAGTTGTGCATTTCATTCCAAGAGATGATATTGAAGCAAACACAATAGAAGGAATAATGGACAACATTTCTGGCGCGTTAAATAAATATTGTTAAGAATAATAAACAAATTACAAGAGGATGTCTTACAAGACATCCTCTTATATCATTAACAACAGGTGATTAACATGATTGTCACAACTGCAGGAAGAACGAATGAAAATATGATTAAGCTAGCTAACAAAGTAGCAAAAGACCTTTTGATCAACTTTGTGGAAAGAAGAAAAAGATCTATAGACGAAATTCAAGCTATAGTTAATGAGGATGTACTTGTTGTAGGGAAAAATAGGTTAGAAATCTACCCTTTACATAGCAACGAACCAATATTTTTTCATCCGAACTCAAGCATGTTTAGAATAAAGAGGATAATGTGTGGAGAAATTGACCCCTTTATTCAAACATGTGGTCTATTAAAAGGATCTTCAATATTAGATTGTACACTAGGACTTGGTTCAGATAGTATAACAGCAAGTTATTGGGTAGGACAAACCGGAAGAGTTGTTGGAGTAGAGGGAAACCAATATATTGCCTATTTAGTAAGGCGGGGATTGAAAACGTGGAAAAGTGATGATCAAGACATTAATCAAGCGATGGAAAGAATTGAGGTTATACACTCAGATTATCTATCTTTCTTACAAGGATGTCCGACAGATGGCTATGATGTTGTTTACTTTGACCCGATGTTTGAAGAATCAATAGATGAATCTGATGGAATAAGCGGAATTAAGCAGCTTGCACTTCGCAGTCCACTTGATATTGAGGTAATAGAGGAAGCAAAAAGAGTTGCAAAATATCGTGTTGTCATGAAAGATCATTGGAAAAGTGAACGCTTCGCACAATTTGGATTTTCAGTTATTGTAAGAAAGACGTCAAAATTCCACTTTGGTTTTATTGAGATGATATAATAGTAAAGTTTTTGAAATTACCATGATAAAAATCCTTTATAGTGGTTATCTTATCTTCTATGGAGGTGAGTTCCACGTGGTTAAACATCGAAAAGATCCATCTAAAGCTGGATTAGGGTCATCACAGGTAGAAGGACAAGGAACGACAAGTACTGAAACTGGGCGAATGGAAAAGGATTCAACACGAAAAAAACAAAAACAAATGTAGAAACTGAAATAGAAACCAAGCACATTTGCTGGTTTCTATTTTTTATTGGGTAGAATGTGTTTCTAGCCTCACAGTCGCTTCTGCTTTCCATGTCTCAAGCCTAAAGTTATAAGATAAACAATCAAGAAGGTCAAAAGGCAACTTTCAGGCCAATCTTCTGCTTTTTTTTTGGCCTCCTCATCCTCAGTCGTTGACGCTTTTCTTTTTAATCAGCGATGTTTAGGAATATTAGATATCCTAGGGTAACGAGACTTAAAAGTAGAAAAATAGTATCCATATTGACTGACCCCTTTCTATATTAATTTCACACATAGACTTATTTTCACCATTGTATAGAAGTTTTATGAATTTGATTTAATAAAAATATAAAATTTTCAATATATGTAACTCGTAAATGAATGTATATTGAAAGCATAAAAATTTATTACTATATAACTAGTCAAAATCATCATAAAATATGATAAAATAAGGAAAAGGCTTACATATTTTTAATAGTATCAAAGACTTGAAGGGAAGTTTCTTATGAATAAATGGTTTCGCAAAGCACTCGTTGTTACATTTACAATATTAACTTTTGGAATGATTACACCACCTCCTGCTCTAACTATGCAGGAATTAAAAGCTGATGAACCTCCTAAAAGGGATATTTCACAGCCAGATATATCTCATTATTCGTTTGAGGAAAAGAGTTCAGTCGATCCACAATCAGAATTTATAAAAAACGCAATGAATCAAGCTGAAATACAATCGTTAAAAAAGTTCGGAAGTAAAATTGGCCCGAAGATTGAAGACGAGTTTACCTCTGAAATTTTACCTGAAATAGAAGCAGTAATTGCTCACGTATCAAAACAAGTACCAGAGGATTCTTTTATAAATTTAGTTATCTCTGAACATCCTTCAGGTGGAGTTAGCGAGAAAATATTTCATATTTATGATCAAATAACTGGTAACGACTTGATACGCTTCCATGTTAGAAGAGATCATCCACCACAGGAAGGATATTGGTTTAATTTTCATTACCATACGTATTTGGATGGTTTTCAAGAACATCATGACCTAGGGGATATTTACTGGGATAAGAATACTCCACCCAAATGGTTAAGTTGACCTCAAGAATAGTTGAGTTTTTTGTAGAAGGAGTATGCTGGAGTTTATACAAAAGTGGCGAATGTTCATTTACTAATTCATATTAGGAAATGCAGGATGCCACTTTTTTAATAGGTGAGAAAGCATAAAAACTTGAATAAACATTGTCTAACTCTACGGCCTAGCCCCTCGAGGACAAATATCCTGTGGCAAGAAAAGTCAAAGAGCGTCTTTTTGCAACAGAATATTTGCTTGTCGGCGCATATCTAGACGCGTACGCTTTGTTTAATGCTGGGAGTTTTAAAGATTTTAACTTGTGAAAATATTATATTAATATATCGCTTTCATAATGGTTGTGATATAATATTCATAGATTTCATGGATGTTTGCTATTCATGGAATACACTCTCAATAGTAAAACACAACTAGGTTAAAGGGTGGTATCAGTGAAAAGGGTACTCGTTTTCTTCATATTAATAATCCTTCTAAGTGCACCTGCCAAGCATCAACAAGGTTCTGCAACACAACATGGAATTTCACTAAAAGACTACCATTCTATTACTTTTTACACAAATAGTGCGACAATACCTAATTATAATATGTTAGAAGAACTAATTCTGCTCCCAGAAAATCCATTTAATGAAATGGAAGCTGTAAAGATGGTCGAAAGAGTAGGTTATATACATCCTAATTTGCTAGAACAACTAATTCAAGAAAATATTAAAATTAAGTTTTTCAATGGAAAGCTTACTGACGAGCCATCAGCAGGCCATCTTAAAGGAATAAAACCAAGAGGCTATAGTGAGAATGGGCCTTTTTGGGACGATGTTCCAGGCTTAGGTGGTTCTCAACTTGTCCTTGCGAAAATTGGTCATAGCCATAAAGGTGAAGGTCACGGTTCAATCAATTTAGAGTTACATGAATTGGCACATACTATTGATCAATTTCTCTTTGATTCGATTAGGTATGATACGTATTTTCTAGATATATGGAAAGAAGATGTAGAAAAATTATTTCCTGGTATGAATTATTTTATTAACTATCCGGAAGAATATTTTGCTGAAGCATTTGTATACTTTTATCTCTCTGAAGAAACTAGGCTGGTATTAGCTGATAAAGCACCTTCAACATATCAACTATTTAAATCATTAGAAACGTACCGATTTAGTGAGTAAAGAATCCACCATGGACAAAAAGTGAGTTTTGATTGATAATATAAAAAGTATTATCTTATGAAATACCTTTTATCCATAAGTAAAAAAACAAAGGTGATGTATTTCACCTTTTTTTACTGAGAATAATAACATAGTGTTAGTTGTCGTTACATACAGGAATAGAATAAAATTACCAGTATGAGAGATAGGAAGTGGTTTTATTGAAACATCCAGAATACGCGTATTTAGATTTGTGTCGTTATGTTCTTGAAAATGGCACGAGAAAAGGGGACAGAACAGGCACTGGCACATTATCTGTTTTTGGATATCAAATGAGATATGATTTAAGAAAAGGATTCCCGTTATTAACTACAAAACGAGTTCCATTTCGTTTAGTTGCAAGTGAATTATTGTGGTTTATAAAAGGCGATACAAACATTCGCTATCTCCTTAAACATAATAACAACATATGGAACGAATGGGCTTTTAAGAATTGGATTGAAAGTGACGAATATAAAGGGCCAGACATGACTGATTTTGGATTGCGAAGCCAACAAGATGAGGATTTTAATAAGTTATATCAGCAACAGATGGAGCAATTTAAGGAACGGATTGTGACTGACGATGAATTTGCAATAAAATACGGTGATTTAGGACCAGTTTATGGGAAACAATGGCGTGCTTGGGAAACAACTCAAGGAGAGCCCATTGACCAGTTAAAGGATGTAATTGAACAAATCAAATCAAACCCTGATTCTAGACGAATCATATTATCAAGTTGGTCACCAGAATTTACTCCGTTGATGCAACTACCGCCATGTCACACATTATTTCAATTTTATGTAGCAGAGGGTCAGTTGAGTTGTCAATTGTACCAACGCAGTGGTGATATTTTCCTAGGCATTCCTTTTAATATTGCAAGCTATGCACTTCTTACCCATTTAATTGCGCATGAATGTGGGTTAGAAGTTGGGGAATTTATTCATACAATTGGAGATGCGCATATTTATACAAATCATCTTGAACAGATTAAAACACAACTTAGTCGTGATCCAAGAAATTTCCCACAGCTTAAACTTAATCCTGAGGTTAAATCAGTGTTTGATTTTGAAATGGATGACATTCAAATTGTTGGTTATAATCCACATCCTGCGATTAAAGCACCTGTTGCTGTCTAAAGTGGAAAAATATCACAGTCTTTATTAATTGAAAAAAGCAAAATGTAAATTATATCGTCTAGTATAAACCCAAGGTATAGAATATCTTGGGTTTATACTGATAAGGGAGTGTTTTAAATGATTTCGTTTATTGTAGCAATGGACAAAAATCGTGTAATTGGAAAAGATAATAAATTACCCTGGCATTTACCTGCTGACTTAGCTTTTTTTAAACGTGTTACAATGGGTAATCCAATTATTATGGGAAGAAAAACGTTTGAAGCAATTGGAAGAGTACTACCAGGTAGAGAAAATATAATTGTAACCAGAGATAACAATTATCAGGCAGAAGGTTGTAGAATACTTCATTCCGTTGAGGAAATAGTGGAAATTGACAAATTAACAAAGGAAGAATTATTTGTAATAGGTGGTGCTGAGATTTTTAAAGAAGCTTTTCCATTTGCAAAGAAGTTATATATAACCTTAATAGATGAAGAATTTACTGGCGATACATATTTTCCGGAATTTGTAAATGATGAGTGGGAGCTTGTATCGAAGGAAAAGGGTCAGAAAGATGAAAAAAACCCATATGATTATTACTATCTTACATATATTCGAAAATCGTAATTAGCCTTTTTATGATATATATCAATGCATAAAAAAAACCCACAAGTGGGTTTTTTTTATAGGATATTTATTTCTATAGGAGGTATAGAACTGAAAAGAAATGGGTAATAGTTCCAGCTAGCACAAAAATATGCCAAATCGCGTGATGGAATTTAAAACCTCTCCAGACATAAAATATTGCTCCTAATGTATATAGTACTCCTCCGATTACAAGTAGAAGTATTCCTGTTGGATGAACATTTGCAACAAGATCGTTCCATGCAAAAATAATTAACCAACCAAGTACAATATAAAGCAGCGTAGAAACATGAAGAAACTTCTTTACAAAAAATGACTTAAATATTGTTCCTCCAATCGAAAGGCCCCAAACAATACCAAAAAGAGTCCATCTTATCCATCCATCAACTGCAAGAAATAAGTATGGAGTATACGTTCCCGCAATAAAAAAGTAAATTGCGGAATGATCAAAGATTTCAAATATATCCTTAGCTTTTCCTTTTGGAAAGGCATGAACAAGTGTAGATGAAAAATATAAAAGAACCATTGTTACACCAAAAAGAGTAAAGCTCACGATGTGCCATGCAGTCCCATTAATGGAAGCCTGCACTATTAAAATAACAAGAGCTGCAATGCTTAGAAGTGCTCCAATTCCATGTGTAACCGAATTTGCAATTTCCTCTTCTTTGCTAAATACATGAGTATTTGCCATATATTCCATCATTCCTTTTAATTAAAAGTTCCCTAATAGTATTTTCCTTCAATAATAAAAAATACTAAATTTAATCTTATCATAAGCTTTACCTTTTTACTATCGATAACTATAATCACTAGCCTAGATTAAATGACTATTACAAAGAATATCTAATCTAGAAGATTAAAAATTAAATACTGACACATAATAAAAAAAACAAATTTTAGGAGGTTTTTTTGTGTTAAATAAAATTTCTACTGGAATCTTAACACTATCACTTGGAGTTTCTTTATTAACTGGTTGCGGAACAACCGAAAATGGAGAACAAGGTGAAAATGGTGATGTTGTAACACTTGAGTTATTTTCAAATAAGTCAGAAAGTATCGACACATATAAAGGATTAATTAAAGATTTTGAAGAAAAAAACCCGGATATTAAAATTAAGCTTGATGCACCACCTGAAGCAGAAACTGTATTAAAAACTCGGTTAACAAAAAATGATCTGCCAGATATTATGTCTATTGGAGGAAATGCTACATATGGCGAATTAGGACGTGCAGGTGTATTACATGATTTCACAGAGTCTGAATTAATCGGTGCAATTCAACCAGCATATGTTGACATGATTAACCGTTTGGTTGGAACAGAACATCAAGGTGTATTTGGTTTACCATATGCAACTAATGCCAATGTTGTTATTTACAACAAAGCAAAGTTTGAAGAACTTGGAATAGATGTTCCAACCACATGGGATGAGTTTATTTCTGCGTTAGATAAAGCAAAAGAGGCTGGTGAAGTGCCAATCTACTATACTTTAAAGGATGCATGGACAGCATTACCTTCATGGAACTCTGTTGCAGCAAATATTGCTGGGGAAGATTTTGCAGAAAAAAAGAATGCTGGAGAGACAACATTCGTCGAAAGTTATGACGAAGTAGCTGATAAAATGATGACTCTTCTTCAGTATGGACATGGAGATAACTTTGGTGTCGCTTATGGAGACGGAAATAATGCCTTTGCCACAGGTAAGGGCGTAATGTACCTTCAAGGAAACTGGGCAATTCCAGAAATAGTAAAGGCAAATCCTGATGCAAATGTAGGTACTTTTGCAATGCCTGTAACGAATGAGCCGGATAAAAATCGCCTTGTTTCTGGTGTAGATGTATTGCTAGCGATTAGCGAAGATTCTGACCATAAAGAAGAAGCAATGAGATTTATTGAATTTATGATGACTGAGGAAAGCGCAAAACGATACATTGATGAGCAAAAGGCTTTCTCAGCAGTCCAAAACGTCTTTCAGGAGGATCCAGTGTTTGAAGGCATAAAATCGAATTTTGAAGAAGGAAAGATAACAAGCTTTCCTGATCACTACTACCCAGCTGGAATGGGAGCAGAAAATCTAATTCAGGAATTTTTACTTGAGCAGAAAAAAGACACATTCTTGAAGAAGATGGATAGTGAATGGGATAAAGTCCAAAACCGTTAAAAAATGATAAGGGGTATCTTCAATTGGTACCCCTATTAGTTTAGTTGAAGCGTTCGTTAAGGAGAGGTAAGATGACTAAGAAAAATTCAACATATTTGTTAATGGCAGTTCCAGGTTTCGTTCTTTTCTTTGTTTTCCATACTTATCCCGCACTTCAGGGGATCTTCTATAGCTTTACTGATTGGAAAGGTTATGGAAATTGGGATTTTGTTGGCTTGAAAAATTACCTAAATGTTTTTAAAGATGATCGTGCACTAGATGCATATTTATTTACCTTTAAATTTTCAATTGTTTCAACAATTATCGTAAACGTATTAAGTTTATTAGTTGCGATTGGGCTTAACTCAAAAATTAAGTTTCATAAAACGCTTCGTGCGATTTATTTTTTGCCGTATATCCTTAGTATCTTAATAGTGGGATTTATCTTTAATTTTATCTTTAGTCACTTTCTTCCTACGATTGGTCAGGATTTAGGTATTGAAGCTTTGTCACGGAATATACTAGGAGATCCTAGGCTAGCTTGGATAGGAATTGTCATTGTTGCTGTATGGCAAGCTGTAGCATTTAACACGATTCTTTATTTAGCTGGTTTAGTGACAATATCTGAGGATTTGTACGAAGCTGCAGATATTGATGGTGCGGGTATTTGGAGGAAATTTTGGAATATTACCTTTCCATTAATTGCCCCATTTTTCACAATTAATATGGTATTAGCAATGAAAAACTTTTTGATGGTATTTGATCAGATTGTTGCCCTAACCGGAGGAGGACCTGGGAAAGCAACGGAGTCCATTTCGTTATTAATTTATCGTGGCGGATTTGAGGGAGGCGAGTTTGCATATCAATCAGCAAACGCCGTCATTTATTTTATCGTGATTGTTGTCATCTCTATCATTCAACTTAGATTTTTAGAGAAAAGAGAGGTGAATAGTTAGTGACTAGAAAAAGGATAAACTGGCCCGTTACATTATTATTAATTCTAGGTTCATTATTTATCTTATTTCCTTTGTACTTAACTATCACGATTGCATTTAAGACCCCGAGAGAAATGGCAGGAAATTTATTAGCTCTCCCGGAAACTTGGGCGTTTGATAATTTTATTCAAGCAATTGAAATGACAAACTTTTTTAATGCATTTGGAAACAGTGCATTTGTAACAGTTTTTGTTGTTATCTTTACGGTCTTAACTAACTCAATGGTAGCATATGCAGTGGCAAGGAATATGCATAAAACATTTTATAAATTACTGTTTTTCTATTTTGTCAGTGCGATGTTTATCCCATTTCCTATCATTATGCTGCCTATTGTAAAACAAACCGCAGCCTGGGGAATGGACAATCTTGTTGGTTTAATCATTTTGTATATTGTATATAACTTATCATTTAATATTTTTATTTATGTTGGGTATATTCGTTCAATACCGAAGGAACTTGAAGAAGCGGCTACAGTTGATGGTGCAACAACTTGGGGAGTATTTTGGAGAGTTATTTTCCCTCTACTCTCACCTATGAATGCAACTGTTGCGATTATTACATGCTTAGGTGCTTGGAATGATTTTATGCTACCACTCGTTATTTTAAGTGATCGTGAGATGGCGACTTTGCCGTTGGTTCAGTACATCTTTCAGTCACAATTTAGTACCAATTATAATCTAGCCTTCTCTTCTTATTTAATGGCACTGACTCCAATGATTATAGTCTATATCTTTGCACAAAAATGGGTTATTAGTGGAGTAATGAACGGTTCAATTAAATAAATAAGCTGGTATTTTTTTCGGTTAATAATCCGGAGAAAATACCCAATTTCATTTGAATGATAATATTTGATTATGAGAGGGGCGATGAAAATGAAACGAACATGGTGGAAAGAGAGTGTTATTTATCAAATCTATCCTCGTAGTTTTAAAGATAGTAATGGTGATGGAATTGGTGATATTAAGGGAATAATCGAAAAACTAGATTATCTAAAGGAGTTAGGGATTAACGTTGTTTGGCTGTCTCCAGTATATAAATCTCCTAACGATGACAACGGCTATGATATCAGTGATTACCAAGATATCATGAATGAATTTGGTACGATGGCAGATTGGGAGGAATTGCTTGATGGAATACATAAGCGTGGAATGAAGTTAATAATGGACTTAGTTGTCAACCATACCTCTGATGAACATGCATGGTTTGCTGAGTCAAGAAAATCAAAAGATAATAAATATCGAGATTATTATATTTGGCGACAAGGGCAGAATGGTAAAGAACCAAATAATTGGGAATCTGCATTTAGTGGTTCTGCCTGGCAACATGAGGAGAACACAGATGAGTATTATCTACATCTTTTTAGTAAAAAACAACCTGATTTGAATTGGGAAAATCCAACTCTGCGTCAGGAAATATATGACATGATGACATGGTGGTTGGACAAAGGTATTGATGGGTTCCGTATGGATGTTATTAATTTTATTTCCAAAGACCCTGAATTACCAAACGCACCTAATCCTGAAGGAAAGAAGTATGTAGGTGGCGGGGCTTATTATATGAATGGTCCCCGTGTGCATGAGTTTTTACATGAAATGAATAATGAAGTGTTGTCTAAATATGATATTATGACGGTAGGTGAAATGCCTGGTGTTCATGTGGATGAAGCCAAACTCTATACAGATCCAAATAGAAAAGAATTAAACATGGTGTTCACATTTGAGCATATGGATCTTGATTCAGGACCAAATGGAAAATGGGACCTAAAACCACTAAATCTTCTGGATTTAAAAGAGAATATTTCAAAGTGGCAAAATGGGTTAAATGGTGTAGGGTGGAATAGTTTATATTTAAATAATCATGACCAGCCGAGAATGGTTTCTAGATTCGGAAATGATACGAAATATCGAGTGGAATCAGCGAAAATGCTGGCTACATTCTTACATATGCTGCAAGGCACACCATATGTGTATCAAGGTGAAGAAATCGGGATGACAAATATTCGTTTCGGATCCATTGATGATTATTGTGATATTGAAATTCTTAACATGTACAAAGAAAAGGTAATTGAAGGAAATGAAGACCATAACAAAGTAATGGAGTCTATTTATGTAAAGGGTCGCGATAACGCAAGAACTCCTATTCAATGGGATGATTCAGAGCATGCAGGATTTACAACAGGAACCCCTTGGATTAATGTAAATCCAAATTATAAAGAAATTAATGCTAAGCAAGCTGTTGATGATCCAAATTCGATTTATCATTATTATCGAAGGTTGATAAATTTGAGAAAACAGTATGATGTTATCGTGTATGGAAATTACCAACTTATTTTACCTGAAGATCAACAAATTTTTTCTTACATTCGCTCATTAAATAATGAAAAATTACTAGTGATTACAAATTTTAGTGAGGATCAATCAACATTTGAAATGCCGGGGCAAATAAATTTTACTCCTATAAAATACCTGATTGGTAACTATGAGGTAGAGGAATTTCATAATTTATCATCAATTACATTACGACCTTATGAGGCATTAGTTTACCTAGGAAAGTAAAAAAACTTGAGAAAAGTGCTAAATACAGCTTATGTATTTAGCACTTTTTTTGGCTATAAGAAAAGAAATAAAAGATAAGTAAGTGATTTGAATCACATCATTTTGATAGGTTATTCACTATAATCACAGTGGAAACTATTAAAATGAGGAGTTGTTAAAGGTGCTATCTCAAAACACAATCAATATTGTTAAATCAACTGTACCAGTACTTGAAGTCCATGGAGAAGCTATCACGAAACGGTTTTATGAGATGATGTTTAATAATCATCCAGAATTATTAAATATTTTTAATCATGCAAATCAAAAGCAAGGTAGACAACAAAAAGCTTTAGCAAATACGGTCTATGCTGCTGCAAAATACATCGATAATTTGGAAGCTATTGTACCAGTTGTTACACAAATTGCCCACAAACACCGTAGCTTAGGAATACAAGCAGAACATTATCCTATTGTTGGTAAGCATTTAATACTTGCAATTAAAGACGTTTTAAAAGATGCAGCAACAGAAGAAATTATTTCTGCATGGGAAGAAGCATATGGTGTTATTGCTGAGGTGTTTATCAATGTTGAAGCTGATATGTATCAACAAACAGAACAACTAGAAGGCGGTTGGAAAGGCTTTAGACGCTTTATCGTTGACCGTATGGTTAAAGAAAATAATGTTATAACTTCATTTTATTTAAAACCAGAAGATGGTGGAAAAATTGCAACATATGAGCCTGGTCAATATATCAGTATACAACTAAAAATACCAGGAGAAAAATACACACATATCAGGCAATATAGTCTTTCAGATTCTCCAAATAGGGATTATTATCGCATTAGTGTCAAAGAGGAAAGTGGTAATGGAGAAAAACCTGATGGCATTGTATCAAACTATTTGCATAACCATGTTAAGGAAGGTGAAATCCTAAATGTAAGTGCTCCAGCAGGTGAGTTTGTTCTTGATACTTCGAAACAATCTCCTATCGTTTTACTAAGTGGGGGTGTTGGTATAACACCGATGATTAGTATGTTAAATGCAATCTCTGAAAATAATCCTGATAGAGAAACAACGTTTATCCATGCTGCTATTAATGGAGAATTTCATGCTATGAAAGAACATGTCCAGTCTATTGCTTCAAAGCATGATAATATTCGTTCTTTTGTAGTGTATGAAAGACCTACAGAAAAAGATGTAGAAGATTGTAGTTTTGATAAGTCAGGTTTTATTAATTTAGAATGGTTAATGTCTATCTTACTCTCTAATCAAGCTGACTTTTATTTCTGTGGCCCTGTACCATTCATGAAGGCAATTTACCATGCATTAAAGACATGGGAAGTTCCAGATGAAAACATCCATTATGAATTTTTTGGTCCAGCTGGTAGTCTCGAAGAACAAGAAAAAGAACCAGCCGTAAGTGAAGTGTAATTTTTCATTAGATTAAGTAATCTCTCCAAATAGCACCTATTCGACTCATACTCTGTAGCTATGGCTCGTAAAGGTGCTATTATTGTATAAATGATATTAAAATCAACTATAAAGCGTTATCGGTATAATGATTAAACTGAAGTAATAAATTCATATATTCATTAGGGTCAAGAAACTCATCAGCTTTCCAGTTTTCTTTTACCCACTGAATTAACTCTTCCGCTGAATTAAATACTTCACCACTGGTATCAGATTTTCTTATCATATACCTCCCGTTATCATCATCAATTGTCACTTCACATGGTAATGCGCAATCAAGAGCAAGTAAAGAAAATTCCATCGTGTCATCCTTCCTGTTATAGAATAAAGTGAAACAAGTTATTAGTAGATAATGTATGCATATTTAACAAAAATCATCATAAATATTTTGTGCTTTTGTTGAATAAAAAGCTTTTTAATTGTATGAGTAGAGAAAATAAAAAAATTTAATGCAAAAATTCTCAATTATTAAATGTTTCATGTTATAATTTACGAATTAACTAGTTGAAACGATTTTTTATAGGATCAAATTAGGAAAGGAAATGGGTGGATTTTATGACACATCAAGTAAAACAATTACCAAATGTGATACAAGTAGAGGACATCATCAAAGCTAACCAAACAGTAAAAGATGTTGTAAACCACACACCTTTACAAAGAAATGAAATTCTTTCTGAACGATATCAGTGTAATTTATTACTAAAACGTGAAGATTTACAAGTTGTACGTTCATTTAAAATTCGTGGAGCGTATAACCGGATTAAAAATTTAGAGCCTAATGAAATTATAAATGGTGTTGTTTGTGCAAGTGCAGGAAACCATGCTCAAGGTGTAGCATATTCATGCCGGGCGCTTAAAATACAAGGTAAAATCTTTATGCCTTCAACAACACCACGTCAAAAAGTATCCCAGGTTGAATTATTTGGAAGAGAGTATGTTGAAATCATCCTTGTGGGAGATACATTTGATGATTCCTATGTTGAAGCAATGAAATGTAGTGAAAAAGAGAAGCGTACATTTATCCATCCTTTTGATGATGAGGATGTTATTTCAGGACAAGGTACTGTCGCTGTTGAGGTTCTTCATGATTGTGATGATACAATAGATTATTTATTTGCAAGCGTCGGTGGGGGAGGCTTAATATCTGGAATCGGTACCTATATGAAGAGTATTTCTCCTTTAACGAAAATAATTGGTGTGGAACCTGCTGGAGCACCAAGCATGAAAACATCTTGTGAAAGTGGAGATGTAATTGCTTTAGATAAAATTGACAAATTTGTGGATGGAGCAGCTGTCAAAAAGGTAGGCTCAAAAACATTTTCAATTTGTCAAAATCTATTAGATGATATTGTACTAGTTCCTGAGGGAAAGGTTTGTACCACGATTCTTGATTTGTATAATGAAAATGCAATTGTTGCCGAACCAGCGGGTGCATTACCTATTGCCGCTTTAGACTTTTATAAAGAGGAAATTCGTGGCAAGACAGTAGTTTGTATTGTTAGTGGTGGAAATAATGATATTGGCAGAATGCAAGAGATAAAGGAACGCTCTATGCAATATGAAGGTCTTCAATATTATTTTATCGTGAATTTCCCTCAACGAGCCGGGGCTTTGCGGGAGTTTCTTGACCAAGTTTTAGGACCGACAGATGATATAACGAGATTTGAATATACTAAAAAGAATAATAAAGACAATGGACCTGCGCTAGTAGGGATTGAGTTGAAAAAAAAGGAAGATTACCATCCGTTAGTTGAAAGGATGTCTAAAAAAGGCTTCCCATTTACCGAAGTAAATAAAGACAGTAATTTATTTAATTTATTGATTTAACGAATGACAATTCAATGATAAGCAACTCGCTGTGATGTCTACATATCACGACAGCTCACACCTTGTTTAGCAAGGTGAACGAAGGTATTTGTGCTTCAGGAGCAAATCGCTAGAGCTTTTCTGATGATTTACATGTGACGAGCCATTCGAGAAAACGGATTGGCTCTTTTTATTTAATGTAAAGTCTGCCATTTTCTTTGAATGTCTATTTTTTTTATAGGAAAAATAAAGGTAAAAGCACAATGAGGAAGTGAATGAATGACAAAAATTAAAATAGTAACAGACTCAACCTCTGATCTATCAATGGAAATCATTCAAAAGTTTAATATAGAGGTGATTCCTCTTTCAGTTTCGATTGATAATGTTACATACTTAGATGGAGTTGATATACTCCCAAGAGAATTTATGGAAAAAATGAGAGATGCGAAAGAGCTACCGAAAAGTTCACAGCCAGCAGTTGGGAATTTTGTAGAATTATATGATCAATTAGGTTCACAAGGTTATGATATAATTTCGATCCATTTATCATCAGGTCTTAGTGGGACAGTTGGATCTGCACAGAGTGCTGCTCAGATGTCAAAGAGTAACGTAACTGTTATTGATTCAAAGTTTATCTCCAAGGCTTTAAGTTTCCAAGTAATAGAAGCTGCTAAGATGGCAGAAGATGGCGCAACAGTGAGAGAAATCGTAAGCAGACTTGATGAAATAAAAAGGAATTCGCAACTATATGTGGTCGTTGATACGTTAGAAAACCTAGTAAAAGGTGGAAGAATTGGACGAGGTAAGGCACTTATAGGTTCATTGTTAAAAATTAAACCTATCGCCTCTCTTACTGACGGAATCTATACTCCTGTAACAAATGTTCGTAGTCATGCACAAGTGGTTTCATATTTAACTGAGCAGTTTGTTAAGGATACTGAAGGTAAAAAGGTAAAGGATATAGGAATAGTACATGCAAATGGATTAGAGTTAGCAAGAAGATTAGCGGATTCAATAAAAAAAGTATGTGAACATATATCAATTGAAGTCGTTGATACTACGCCAATAATAGGTACTCATACTGGTCCTGGCGCAATTGGTTTTATGTTTTATGCGGAATAATTACTAGAAAAAGGAGACAAACAAGTCTCCTTTTTTGCTATGTTATTTTTTTTCTTCCTCTTCTCCGAGTTCTAATTTTTTTCCGCCAATAGAGATGTATGATAGAACATCTAGTTCAGGCTTTGCTTTTGACATACCTTGAATATAAGGCTTAATTAAGTCTTTAAAATCTGCGCTAACCCCTTCTTCCTCACAAAGACCGTGAATGTACATTTTCTTTTCATCAAATAAAAAAGTTAAATAACCGATTGCTTTTTGATTTTGATCGACAATGTTAATGATTTGATTTTCGGGTTTTACAACTTCTGGTGATAAAAAAATTTGCAATAATATCTCCTCCCAAAATGAATTAGGTTAATTGCAATTTACTAAATAATGAATCATTGGCCTTTTCATTTGGTTCTTTCTTTTTTACTTTAATTAAAACGAGACATAAAAATCCGACAATCAGAGTAAGTGACGCAGTTATAAGAAACATTCCTGTACGTGACCATGCCATTAACCAACCGAATACTGGAGGACCAACAGCTACCCCCAAAAAGCGAACAGAGCCGTAAAGGGATGTAACGAAACCACGACGGTCCGTGGATACTGAGCCTGTAATAAAGCTATTAATACAAGGTAGCACTAACCCAGTCCCAACACTACTTATGACTAAAGTAGAGATAAAAGGAACTAAACTGTAAAAGAAGATAAGTAAGGAAAATGAAATTGTCATAAGTAATAGCCCGATAATGATAAGTTTCTTCATTAAGGGCATTCTTTTGCCAATTTTACTTCCTGTTATATAAGAGGTTGTTGTCATAAAAAGTAAAGGAATTGCCAAAATACTGCCCTTTAATATTCCATCAATTTGATACTCTTTTTCTAAAACATCTGAAAGATAAAAGAGGATACCAAACAATGTAAATAAACAAGTTGCACCAGCTAAGTATGCAGTAAATAACCATCTTCCCTCTTGTTTAAAAACTCCGGCAAGTCCCTTAACATATGATTTAACTGGAGGTGGCTCCTTTTCTTTCTTCTTTTCTTTGACAAAGAATATTGTTAATAATACTGATAGTAGACAAAAGATTGGAAATGCAAAAAAAGCAGCATACCATACTAATAATGCTAATAAGGAACCAATAATCGGCGAAATTACCTTTCCAAATCCATTGGAGGCTTCCACAAGACCTAATACTTTACTCTGTTTCCCTCCTTTAAATAAATCACCTGTTAATGCCATAGCAATTGGTGCAGTACCAGCTGCGCCTATCCCTTGCATAATTCGTCCAGCCATAATCCAGAAAAATGCACTAGAAAACCACGCGGAAGCCATACCCGCAAGTAAGCCACCTGTGCCATACAATATTAATGATGGTATAATAACCGCTTTACGTGAAAAGCGATCAGAGAAATAACCTAGTACTGGAATTGCTATGGCTGCAGAAACAGAGAACGCAGTAATTACTAAGCTTACCTGAAACTGACTTATCCCAAGTTCTTTTTGCATTTGTGGGAGGACAGGAATAAGCATTGAGTTACCAAGTACAAGGATAAGTGGAATTGAACCAATCGCAACTACTGTCATTCCTGTATTTTTTTGATTGGACAAGTGATTTACAACTCCTTATACATAGATTAAGTACCCTTGTATTTTCTCTAATATTATGCTCATCTATTCTTAGAAATCGGCTTGTTTAAACAGTAAAGTTTTTCCAAGGATTAGTAATAGGGATACTTTCCTAACGAAACCTCTCGCAAAAGAAGAAAGCCCATTCTTTACACCTTTTCATTACTTTCCGAATAACATAGCAACTGTAAAGAGAAGGAGGCGTATGACTAGATGGAGTTTTTAACTGTGCCTAAAAGAACGCAAGGTGAAAGATCTTATGGGCTTACGTCAATAGCTGATTTCGGCACTCCAATTGGCTTGTTGCGAACGTATTTAGAAGATTATCACCAGTTTATTGATATAGCAAAAATTGGAATAGGCAGTGCGTATGTTACACCGAATATAAAAGATAAAATATCTTTATATAAGCAATACAATGTGAAACCATATTTTGGCGGGACATTATTCGAGAAAAGCTATTATCAAAACAAAATGGTAGAATATGTTAAGCAATTAAAAAAGCTAGGTATTGAATGGATTGAGGTATCAGATGGGACGTTAGAAATCCCACTAAACAAACGATTATCTCTTATCAAAGAATTAAAAGATGATTTTAATATTCTTGGTGAAGTTGGTTCAAAAGATACCGAAAAAGAAATGTCTTTCTCAGAGTGGACCTATGAGCTTAATGAATTATTGTCTGTTGGTTGTAAGTACGTCATCACTGAAGGTAGGGATTCAGGAACTGCAGGTATTTATAATAAAGACGGAAAAATAAAAACATCATTAATTGAAGAAATGAAAATACATGTTGATATTACAAAGCTTATCTTTGAAGCACCAATGGCGAAGAGCCAAATGTACTTTATTAATTCCTTTGGTCCAAACGTTAATTTAGGAAATGTAAAAATACAAGATGTGTTAACTCTTGAGGCACAACGATGCGGCTTAAGAAGTGAAACTTTTTATCTGGAGGAAACTCAATGCAACTTGCCCTTATAAGGCATCTGCCAACAGTATGGAATAAAAGAGGAGTTCTTCAAGGGAAACGTAATATTGAATTGTTACCCATCTCTCCTGATCTTAAAAAAGCAATTGAAAGAAATAAATATGTAATTCAAAAGCAGCAACCGTTCGAATTTGTTCTTACAAGTACGTTACTTCGGACTCAACAAACAGCCCGACTATATGGTTTTAAAGATTATATAGTAGAGCCTTTGCTGGATGAATTAGATTTTGGAGCCTTTGAAGGAAAAGAAAAGAAACTACTTTTGGAGAGACACGGTGATAAGTGGCTTTTTAATCCGGAGGAACTAGTTCTTGGAGAGAGTTTAAAACAATTCGAAGAAAGAATTATCACGTTTATAAAAAAGTATCAGCATGCTTCAAGAATTCTCGTTTTTGGTCATGGTTCATGGATTCGTGCCATTTCATCTCTTCACAACGAAGGAACGATTAATGCCATGAATCAACTTGAAGTTGAAAATAACAAATTAATACTTTTGAATTTTTAAAGGAGGGAGGACCTTAAAATGAAGATTCCAACTTTTCAAAATTGGGATAACAAGGAAATTAGCGAAATTAATAAGAATAATAAAGATTATTTTGATATTTTAAAGTGGGCGTTTGGAACTTACCAGAACGAAGATATTGTATATGCATGTAGTTTTGGGGCTGAAGGCATTGTTCTAATCGATTTAATAAGTAAGGTTAATAAAGATGCTCATGTAGTATTTTTAGATACTGGTCTTCATTTCAAAGAAACTTATGAGTTAATTGACAAGGTAAAGAAAAAATATCCAAAAATGAATATCGAACTGAAAAAGCCCAATTTATCCTTAAATGAACAAGAAATTCAGTACGGAGCAAAATTGTGGGAAAGGAATCCGAATCAATGTTGTCAAATACGAAAGATTGAACCATTAAAAGAGGTTTTAACAAACAAAGTTGCTTGGGTTTCGGGATTAAGAAGAGAGCAATCAACTTCTAGAAAAAATACACAATATATCAACAAAGATGAAAAGTTTAAACTTATAAAGATATGTCCATTGATACATTGGAAGTGGGAGGACGTATGGAACTATATATCCCTAAACCAATTACCGTACAATGAGCTTCATGATAAAAATTTCCCAAGTATCGGTTGTGCTCCTTGTACACAAGCAGCATTCAATGGTGATCAGCGCTCTGGTAGATGGGCAAATCATCAAAAAACAGAATGCGGTTTACATGTAAACTAAACCTGAATAATTGGAGGGAGTAAGTTGTGACTTTAAGTACACCTCATGGTGGTATTTTAGTAAATAGAATTAATGAAAAGTACCCACTTAGTGATGAGATGAAGGAAATTGAGATTGATGGTACAGCATTAAGTGATTTAGAGTTAATAGCAATAGGTGCATATAGCCCCCTGATAGGTTTCCTTGGTAAGAAGGACTATGAATCTGTTTTAAATAATATGAGATTAACATCTGGCGTACCATGGAGTATTCCAATAACACTTCCAGTAGATGAGCAAATTGCTAAAAAAGTTCAAATTGGTGAAGTCATTAAGCTTATGTATGATGGTGAAATGTATGGAGTGATAGAAGTAAATGAAAAATATCTTCCAGACAAAGAATTAGAAGCCCAAGCTGTTTTTCAAACAACTGATTATGCACACCCAGGTGTAAAAAAATTATATAGTCGTCCAAATGTATATCTAGGCGGTCCTATAACATTGGTCAGACGCCCGAAAAAAGAGAAGTTTGAAAACTATTATTTGGACCCTGAGCAGACACGAATAATCTTTAATCGTCTAGGTTGGAAAACGGTTGTTGGATTTCAAACTAGAAATCCTGTACACAGGGCCCATGAATATATCCAAAAAACAGCATTAGAAATCGTCGACGGGTTATTCCTAAATCCGTTAGTCGGTGAAACAAAACAAGACGATATCCCAAGAGATATAAGAATGGAAAGTTATTTAGTCCTGCTAAAAAGATATTATCCAAAAAACAGAGTGTTTTTATCCGTCTTCCCTGCATCGATGAGATATGCTGGCCCTAAAGAAGCAATTTTCCATGCAATTGTTAGAAAAAATTATGGCTGTACACATTTTATTGTTGGTCGTGATCATGCAGGTGTCGGAAACTATTACGGAACATATGATGCCCAAAAAATATTCAGCAATTTTTCGAAAGAGGAACTTGGAATCACCCCACTATTTTTTGAGCATAGTTTCTATTGTAAAAAATGTGGGAATATGGCATCTGCAAAAACATGTCCACACTCAAAAAATGATCATGTAATCTTATCAGGTACAAAAGTTAGAGAAATGCTTCAAAATGGGCAGCGTCCTCCAAAGGAATTCAGCAGACAAGAGGTAGTTGACGTGTTAATAAAAGGACTCAAGAAAAGTTTTACAAAGATATAGAAGGTGGTCGCGATGGATTCAAAAGGGAATATTGTATGGCATCAGTCAACGATAACGAAAGAGGATAGACATGAACTCAATAATCATAAAAGTTGTGTGCTATGGTTTACAGGGCTTTCTGGTTCTGGCAAATCATCCCTAGCCAATGCGATTGATAAAAAACTATATGAACTTTCTGTTAGAAGCTACGTCCTTGATGGAGATAATATAAGGCATGGTTTGAATAAGGGGTTAGGGTTTAGTCAAAATGATCGAAAAGAAAATATTCGCCGGATAGGTGAGGTTGCTAAATTATTTGTTGATAGTGGCCTAATTGTATCAACAGCATTCATTTCTCCATTTCGAGAGGATCGAGAACTCGTTAGAAATTTATTTTTAGATAATGAGTTCATTGAGGTTTTTGTAAAGTGTCCGATTGAAATTTGTGAGAATCGCGATCCAAAGGGCTTATATAAAAAGGCAAGAAATGGAGAAATAAAAGAATTTACAGGAATAGGTTCACCTTATGAGGAACCAAAAAATCCTGAACTAATTATCGAAAGTAATAAATTAACAATTGACGAATCTGTATCTGTAATTGTTGAGTATTTAATCCGTAAAAATATTCTGTCTCTTTAGAAGCCTTATAAGTGGGGAGTTATTTTTTTCTCCAACCCAGTGTTGGAGAAAAAATCCTTGGTACTTTCATATAGAAGATGAAATCTATAATATTCGTTGAAATGGTTTGGCAAATGATTGCAAAGATAACAATTTTTAAATCAATAACAAATGCAGTTAGTAGAAAAATGAAAAAGTTCATCCATAGCATAACTTTTCCAGGAGACCAATCATAGTGCTTAGCAATCATTAAGGCTGGAATAACCATACCTCCACTAGATGCACCATTTCGAATCAACAATCCTACGCCAATACCAAAAAGTATACTTCCACAAATTAAATCAACTAAAAAATACGAGTGTGGAATAATAATATGTGTATTAATTAAACTGATCGTTACAGAAGTGATTGTTACAGAAAGCATAGTTTTTATCGTCCAAGAGTAACCAAAGTATTGTAAGGCAAGGATAAGAAATGCAAAGTTCACAAGCCAAAGTGAGAAACCTAAAGGTAGACTTGTAAAATGGTTAATGATAATCGCAAGACCTGCTGCTCCACCAGAAGGTACATTATGTGGGAACAAAAATAGTGCCATTGCCACCCCTTGAAAAAATGCACCCACTAATAATAAAAATAAACTTATATATGATTTGGTCTTCATTTATGTAATAACCTCTTTTTTGCTTTATATTGGATACTAAATATCATATTACTCCTCCTACCGCTAACACTCCTTGTCCATTATATGTTAAAAATTCACCTTATATGATTCCGTTATGGAAAGTCCATTTTTATATCCACGGTCTCTTGCGCTTTTTTTCTGCCCTAGTTTCAGGCGCAACTGCTATTCTTTTTATTTGCTGATTTTCACAACGTTTGCTAAAATCAACTTGAGATTTGAAATAGTAGGAGATAAGTCGATGAAAAAAATTAATGTAGTTCTTTACCTATTAGTTATAAGTCTTTTAGCGGCATGTTCGAATCAAAATCAGATGGATTTCTCATATGTCAACCAAGACGGTGAGTCGTTTGGTTCGGAGGATTTAAGTGGAAAAGTGTGGGTGGCAGATTTTATTTTTACTAATTGTGAAACTGTATGTCCACCAATGACAGCTCATATGGCTAAACTACAACAAGCCTTGAAAGACCAAGATGTTGATGCGGAACTTGTTTCGTTTTCGGTTGACCCTGAGGTAGATACACCAGATGCACTTAAAGAGTTTGCCCAAAAATTCGATGCTGATTTTTCTAACTGGCATTTCTTAACGGGATACTCTCAAAGTGAAATTGAAACATTTGCCAAAGATAGTTTCCAAACATTAGTACAGAAGCCACAAAATGAAGACCAAGTGTTACATGGAACCTCTTTTTACATCGTTGATAAGTCAGGAAATATAGTGGAGAGTTATAGTGGTGTTGAATCACCACCATATAGTGAAATGGTTGAAAAGATTAAAGACCTTCAATAGTTGTACAACCCATTTTAATGAAGGACAGTTTTATTGAAAACTGTCCTTTTATTCCAGTATATTAGAGCAGCTACTAGGTATCCAAAAACGTGCTTCTTTTTCGAAATAAACCCTTGAGTTAATTTTTATCATTTCTCGAAGAATCAACGCCATCCACTACAATTGTTTCTAGTTCATTCCAAAAATAATCTTTCCCAAATAACGTTTCGCAACTAAGAAGCTCATTTTCTTTTTCCTCAAATTGATGATTTTGATTTAGGTTATCTTTATCTTTCATGTTTTTCACCTCCAAACTATATTGATTGGAGAATATTCTTTAAGATAGTCTTTGTTGGATAATGAGTTAGTTTAGAATGAAAATCAGTTATTGCTTGTTTAAACCTTTTGAATTCGATACTTTCATTAAAAAATGACTCTAATTCATCCTCAAGATTCGAAACATTTCGCCACTGATCAAATTGAAGCACTAATCCTAATTCCATTAGGTTTTTTAAATTAATTTTTTCTTGGCCTGGTAAAGCATGATAGATAAGAATAGGTATGCCTTTAATAAGGCATTCCATTATCGTTACACCACCAGGTTTGGAAATAACAAAATCAGACCTTTCATAAATTCGGTTCATTTCTTCACGGTTTGAAATATATCTGAATGGTGTTATTTTAGGATGGTTTAAGTTCTTTATTTTCCTAAATAAATGATCATTCTTACCGCAAAGGACCGAATAATAGATATTCTTAGTATCTACTAGCTTAGGGATTAATTGGTCTATCTCACCTACTCCAAGGCTACCACCCATTATTGTTCCCCTTAACTTTTTGCTACTGTCTGTTGAAGTTGTATGAGATTGGCCGATTTTTGGATGAATAGGTATACCTGTAATAAATACTCGGCCATGATCAACACCTTTCTTCAGTAAGTACTCTTTCATACCACTATGAGCGACAAAATGAAAATCAATTTCTTTGATACCCCAAAAGTTGTGAATAAAATAATCTGTGTAAACATTAATGACTGGCAAATTGGTAATGGCTTTCTCTTCCTTTAATTTACTTACCATGTAAGAAGGTAAGGCATGGGAACAAACAATAATATCTGGTTTTTTCTCAAGAATTAATTTTTTTATAAACCTTTTAAATAACAATTCATACAGTTGGTAATTTTCATTTGGGTTATTTTTCTTATTATAAACAATCTTTTGATATATCCAATTATATGTGCTAGGACAGTGATGGATCCATTTTAAATAAATGTTTGAAACAATAGGTTCAATTCTCCCATAACTATAATATAGTATATCTACCTTTTCACAATGAATCCTTGAATCAATATCTAACAAAATTTCCGTAAGTGCATCAGCAACTTGATGATGTCCAGATGGAATTTGTAAAAAGGGTAAGAATAAGACTCTTTTCATGAAGCCTCCGCTCCCTTTTCTTCACGATATTAGTTATCGTTAATACAGGTTTTATTATTACTATTATCTTTTATTAATTAAGAAATTTTATGTAAATTCCATTTATTAACATAAATATTCATTCGTTTTAGGTTAGAAAATAAGTATAAAGAAAATTCTAAAGGAGCCAAAAACGATGTTGGTTAGGATGAAATTATACTTTATTTCAGTATGGACATTATTAGATCCTGTTTATTATTTGTTTACTCGACTAAAGTATATTGATCGTCATCAATCCATTTTTCGTGTAAGATTGACTAATTATAAAGGGTTTCCTGTGACTTTATCAGATGGGACTGTAATAAATAAAAATGATATACTGATAAAAATTCATCTGCATAACATTAGGCTAATCAAAGAGATGTATGCCATAAAAAGTGAAACAGCTAAGGGAAGAGTTATCTATAATAAGGTTAAAGAAGGATTACCAGGTTTGGCCGATTTTGTAAATAATCATCCAAAGCGGGACGAAATTAAAGGACTAATTGGGATTACCATGTTAAATAAAGGATGCAAAAGATTAGGGTTTGATGATTTTTCACTTAAGAACAGATTGTATAGACTAGTTAAACAAATGGTGTTTATACCGATGTATTACCTTACAGTTCCAAATATTTCAAAGGCATCTTTAAAAAGAGATCCAAAATACTTATTTATGTCAAAGGAATGTTTGATGACAAAATATCTGAAAAAGTAACTAACCAGACATTACCACTATCTATCCTGCTCTTTTCTACTATAATGTAAGAAGAGGAGGAGATAACTTTTGTATCTTTATATCATTCTTGCATTTATTTTGTTATTTTTCTCATATGGATTTTATAAAGCAAATAAGAACACTAGAAACGTGGCAATAAATAAAATTAATATAAATGAAGAAATAAAGACATCGCATTATTCAAATGATATTCCTTTAAACGTCTTACATCTTTCCGACATTCATCTAGAAAACCTTTCCATTACTCCCGAACAGCTATATAACTATGTTAGGAATGAAAAAGTAGATTTAGTGGCCCTAACAGGGGATTTCCTTGATCGCAAACGTAGCATTCCTAAACTTATCCCTTATTTAAAAGTATTACAAAAACTTAGCCCAACACATGGTATATATGCCGTTTTTGGTAATCACGATTATGTATTAAAAGGAAAAAACTTTAAAAAGTTAAAAGATACTTTAGAACAGTATGGTTGTAAAACATTGCAAAATGGTTCCGATAAGATAATTGTCGATGGGCAGCCTATTAATATTATTGGAATTGATGATTTTAGTACAAAACGTAGTGATCTTTCAACCTCGTTTAAGGATGTAACTGAAGGCTATCGATTAGTATTAACTCACGATCCAAACATTGTTCTCCATATGAAAGACTATCATTTTGATTATTTATTATCAGGACACTTTCATGGTGGACAAATTCACTGGCCTAAACCTTATCACTTGATTAAGATGGGGAAACTTGTTCGTTTGAATATGATTAAAGGTCTACATCATCATGATGGAAAACCTTTTTATATCAGTGAAGGGTTAGGTCAAACAGGTGTAAATATACGAATAGGAAGTCTTCCAGAGATAACATTTCATACGCTAAAGATAAAGGCTGAAGCTAAAACAAATAAACAACATGCTATGTAGGCGCTCCACGAGCGTCTTTTTTGCGTAATTATAACCAACGATTTAATTTTTTATTTTTGGTAGTTACTATTTTGATATTTATTTAGTAGCATTTAGCAAGTTTGATAAACATATATAAATAAAGCTATAATTATAGTATGGTGGTGACTGTTGATGAAAAAACGAGGTATGTTAGTCATTTTCTTTTGTTCATTTCTATTTGTTGGATGCTCAAGCGACACTGTAACATCTATGGGAAATCAACATCATACAGTTTTGTTACCCCAAAAAACTTCTATACCTGATACGTTTATTAAAAGAGATATGAAGGTTGTTACGTTGGGAGATTCACTTACCGAAGGTGTGGGTGATACATCTAACCAAGGTGGCTATACTTCTATTGTAAGGGAACATTTAGAAAATCAAAAAGGAATTGTAAATGTTGAAATTAATAATTTTGGAGTAAAGGGGTATAAAACGGAGGACTTATTAAAACGTCTAGAAAATGAAATTGCTGTGGATGAAATTTCACAAGCTGATACAATTATTGTGACAATAGGGGCAAATGACCTAATGAGCGTTGTTCGTGAAAACATACTATCTTTGTCATTTGAGATATTTGAAAAAGAACTGGTTCAATATCAAGATCGGTTAGAAAAAATTTTTGACTATATAACAACATATAACAAAAACGCTGATGTATTTTTAGTTGGTATTTATAACCCTTTTATATCTTTAGTAGAGATTACTCCTGAGGTAGAACATATTATCGAAAATTGGAACAATGGGAGTAGAACTATTATTGGTCAATATGATAACATAACATTTATTCCAGTATATGATCTTTTTCAAAATCAGGAGGAGAGCTTATTATTTAAAGATAACTTTCATCCAAATACGAAGGGCTACGAATTGATTGGAGAACGTATAATCGATAATATGTAAAATAATACTAATTTTAGCAAAATAAAACATTTTTAAATCGGTTTAAGCCTCTTGCCACAAAAAGTGTAAAACTAATATAAGGAGTTCCTATCATGAAGACGGTTAATTGGAAATATTACTTTCTCGGCTTAGTGACGATAAATGTACTTGTAATTTTAGTAATACTTATTGCCGTACTTTTACCAGGAGAAATCCCTGAGAGGCATACAAATGAGAAAGAATCAGAGCAAATAGACATAACAATTGAGACAAATAAACAAAATCTAAACAAATTAATTAATAGCTATTTACAAAATGAATTAAAAAATCAACCTTTAGAGTATAAGGTATTACTTACTGAGAAAGTTATGCTGATTGGAACAATTACTGCATTTGAAAGAGAAATTGATTTGGTAATGACATTTGAACCAGTAGCAATGGAAAATGGTGACTTGCTGTTAAAACAAGAATCCGTTTCATTAGGACAATTACAGTTACCAGTTTCGTATATCCTAAAATACATTAGTCAAAATTATTCTCTACCAGAGTGGATTACAATTGATCCCAACGAGAGAACAGTGTACGCTACTTTAACAGAGCTTAAGCTTAAAAGTGACATGAAGGTAAAAGTGGATCATTTTAACTTGAGAAATGATAATATATCATTTAATTTGACAGTGCCTTTAGCAAAATGAAAAATCCCTTCAAGTAGGAAGGGATTTTTTTAGCAACATAATTCCGCTTTTTTTTACTTCTCATAGCCTTTTCGAGGTATATCTATATCTTTTCCTTGAACGTTGTCTATTTTTCCATCAATCGTTCCTTCTACTAATGTATCACTTGCTTGTTCGTGTGTTGTTGCAAGTCCTGATTCTACTTCTGAATTACTTTTATAATATTCGGGTTCATAATATTTCCCTGCAACATTTTGTTGCGTTTGCTTTTTTTCTGACATTCCTCTACCTCCATGGATGTATTATTTAACTACCATTGCCTCCGCCACTTTTCATTCCTCCACCTTGACCAACAGTTTCATTTGGTTGTGGAGAATCTTCGTTACTCTCATTTTCAGAGGCACAGCCAGCTAATAAAGATAATGACATGACAACAATCATTATTCTTTTATATTTCATCATAATACTCTCTCTCCTAAAAGGCTTAAATTTCGTTTCGATATTAGTATGAAACATTTCTAGAAAGTTAAGCCAATTGATTGTTGGAGAAGTTGGTGATTTTTACAATAGAACTTAGCTTACTATGTAAACGTAGAAAAACAATGTTTAAGTATTTACACTTAAACTTTATCTATTTTGGTTGTTTTCCGCTCTTTTTTTAAAGGATAGTTCATCTTCAATTAGCCCGCATATCCCACATTGGACCCGGAATTGTGGACCGCGATAAGGTACATGGAAGGGATCTAAGTTATTAGTGTATTCTTCTATCACTTCACCATTTTGAGAATCAATTTTTACTGGTTTTGCAACCTGCTCGATGATATTAAACCTTGTTCGATTTGTTTTACAGTTAGGGCATAGATAAGGACCTGTCATAACAAACACCTCCTATCAATACTATTTCCATTACAGAAAATAAAATACGGACGCTAACCTTTTACAGAGTCATAATAGCCAGACAGATTCATAACTATATTGTTACAAAAGGAAATGTAATTTTTTGATAAATTTCCCTCTTTATTAGCATAATAACATTCAAATAATAATGAAAGCTGAGTGGTTATGAAATGAAAGTAGATAATAATCGTATTCAGTTTTTGTCAACCATTAATAGAATTCTTGTTTTCGTTTTTATTACGATAAGTTTGTTATTTCTTTCCGTACAACATATTCCAGTTTCAAAACAACCAGAAAAAGGCATTTTTTCGAATCGTGCTCGTCCACTTGTGATTGCACATCGTGGAGGTGCAGGCATAGCTCCTGAGAACACGATTTATGCTTTCAAACTCGCGGAAAGAATTGGAGTTGATGCAATTGAGTTAGATGTAAGAATTACCAAAGATAAACAATTAGTAGTTATTCATGATGAAACTATTGACCGAACAACAAATGGTACAGGAATGGTCTCGGACTATACTCTCGAAGAACTAAAAAAATTTGATGCAGGGTATCATTTGAAGTTAGAGAACCAAGGTTATCCTTTTAGAAATAAAGGAATTACGATTCCAAGTTTAGAAGAAGTCTTTCAACATATAAAGAATACACCCTTTGTGATTGAATTGAAGGACCCTAACCCTAGAATAGAAAAACAAGTTGCAGCATTAATTAAAAAATATGAATTAAAAAAGAAAGTGATTGTTGGGTCATTTAATGATGCTAGTTTAAAAAGATTTGCTTCAAGAACTGATGGGAAAATCCAAATCGGTACAGGTGTTAAGACAATTAAATACTTTGTTTTGCTACATAAATTAAGACTTGATCGACTTTACCCCTTAAACCGTAGTGCAGTCCAAATTCCCATTAAAGCAGGAGGAGTTGACCTTGCTACTGAACGATTAATTAAAACAGTAAGGGAACGAAACATCGCGATACATTATTGGACCATTAATGATGAAAAAACAATGAAGCAGTTAATTGAATTGAATGTTGATGGAATAATTACAGATTATCCAAATTTACTTTTGAGGCTCGTTGATCAGTCTACGAAAGAAATATAGCTTTTTGTATGGAGTTGTATTTAAAAGAGATATACATTTACTCTGGAAAAGTATGAAAAATACCATTTTTAACAAATATGCATTGTAATTTTTGGAACAAGTTTGTGGAAATTGTATAACCCATTGTTATAATTATCATGAATTCTTTATTAAAAAGGTGTGGTTTTAGTGGTAGATAATGGAAAGCAAAATCAATATGAAGTAGCTACCTTTGCTGGTGGGTGCTTTTGGTGTATGGTGAAGCCATTTGATGAGTTACCAGGAATTATTAAGGTTGTTTCAGGATATACAGGTGGCGATAAAGAAAATCCAACATATGAAGAGGTTTGTCAAGAAACAACAGGGCATTATGAAGCAGTACAGATTACATTTGATCCTAAATTATTTGACTATGCACAGTTGTTAGAATTGTATTGGCAACAGATAGATCCTACGGATCCAGGTGGTCAATTCCACGATAGAGGGCAATCGTACAAAACAGCAATATTTTATCATACTGAGGAACAAAAGATAGTAGCAGAAGAATCAAAACGAAATTTGCAAAAAAGTGGTAAATTTTCTAAGCCGATTGTTACTGGGATTTTACCTGCAAAAACTTTTTATGAGGCTGAGGATTATCATCAAGATTATTATAAAAAGAATCCTGAACATTATAATCGATATCGAATCGGATCTGGAAGAGCTGCTTTTATTGAAGAGCACTGGAGCAAAAAAGAAGATTTGAAGAAAACCCTAACGCCAATGCAATATAATGTAACACAAGAGAATGGCACCGAGCCTCCATTTCAAAATGAATATTGGGATAACCTGGAGGATGGAATTTATGTTGATGTTGTATCAGGGAAGCCTTTATTTAGCTCAAAAGATAAGTATGATGCAGGATGTGGGTGGCCGAGTTTTACTAAGCCAATTGATAATGAGGAAATGAAGGAACAAAGTGATTATACATATGGAATGATTCGTACGGAGGTACGCAGTAAAACTGCCGATTCTCATTTGGGCCATGTGTTTAATGATGGACCTGGACCAAATGGTTTAAGGTATTGTATAAATTCCGCAGCATTAAGGTTTATTTCGAAAGACAACTTAGAAAGAGAAGGCTATGGAGAATACAAAAAACTATTTAAATAGTAGAAATATCAACAATTAGAAACGAAGTGGTGAAATACCATTGCCCAACCATGAATTACCAATAATTTCGTTAAGTGGTTGACTCTTCCAGTTACTTAGTGATATGATAAATACAACCGTTTTGCTACATATAGGTTCAATATCAAGACGAGTTTCAAAGTGGTTTATAGTAGGTTTGCTTCACTTTAAGACGTTTAAATATTAAATTTATGTAAGTGGTTGAATGGTTAATCTTTAGGAATGCACAATGGTTGTGTGTTAAAATTTAGGAGGCATATTACATGCAAAATGGTAAAGTAAAATGGTTTAACAGCGAAAAAGGTTTCGGTTTCATCGAAGTTCAGGGTGGGGACGATGTATTTGTACATTTCTCAGCTATCCAAGGTGACGGTTTCAAAAGCTTAGAAGAAGGTCAAGAAGTTTCTTTCGAAATCGTTGAAGGTAACCGTGGACCACAAGCTGCTAATGTTGTAAAACTATAATATTTAAACCATAGATAAAAGGCACCCTAAGGGTGCCTTTTTTAGATTGTAGTTTTATTTTTGGTTAAATTCTGCTTTTATCGCTTCTAATAACTTAGGATTTGTAAGAATCTCATAACCTGTTAATGCCATTGCTTTAGCCCCAAGTATCATAGCTTCTCTTCCTTGTTCACTTAATGCTGCTTCACGAAATTCATTTGTATGGCATGCATACGGCTCATTACAAATTTGTATATACGGATGAATAGAAGGAACAACGTGGCTAACATTTCCCATATCAAGCGAACCAGTACCTTCAGACCTTTCAAAGATATCCTCGCTTTTCACCCCAAGCTCTTGTAATGATTTTGTAAAGGCATTCGAAAGTTGTTTATTTGTTACCATATCATCATATGAGAACTCGTAATAGGAAGTGGTCACTGTTGCACCGGTAGATAAAGCTGCTCCCTCTGCAATCTTCTTAATTTTTTCCACAAGCACATTTACATATTGTCTTGATGCTGCTCTAACATAAAACTGTGCAACAGCATAGTCTGGAACGATATTTGCCGCCTTTCCACCCTCAGGAATAATCCCATGAATTCGAGTATCCGGAGTTACATGTTGTCTAAGGGCATTAATACTATTGAATGTCTGAATAACAGCATCCAGCGCATTTATTCCTTCGTGCGGACTTGCAGCAGCATGTGCGGCCTTTCCAAAAAATTCAAATTGAATGGCATCCATTGCTAAGGAAGAACCGCTTTTTTCATGTCTACTAAGAGGATGGACCATCATGGCTACATCAAGATGATTAAAAAGACCAAGTTCCGCCATTGTAACCTTTCCACCTTTAGTTTCTTCAGCAGGTGTACCATAAACTACGACTTTACCCCCACAACTTGACAGTACTTTACTAAGACCAATTCCAGCAGCAATTCCCATAGTCCCAATTAAATTATGGCCACAAGCATGGCCTAATTCTGGAAGTGCGTCATATTCAGACATTATGCCGATTGTTGGTCCAGGTAAACCACTATCAAATACAGCTTCAAAAGCTGTCGGTAAACCTGCTGTTCCAGTTGAGACTGTAAATCCATGTTTCTTAAGCATGTCGACCAATATTTTACTAGATTTATATTCTTCATGACCTAACTCGGGATTTGCACCTATATATTTGCTAATATCATAAAAATCATTACGGTTAGTATCAATTGCTTCGATTATTACTTGTTTCATGTTATCACTCTTTCTAGGTTGTTTATGATTCATAATTATAAATCTAAATTAATAAAAATACAATTACTTCGTTTTGCAAAATTCTTTTACCTGTAATGTATACCCTCAATTAGTCCCTTGTAAGTAAATCAGTCAAGGATTTGAGATGATATATTGTGATAGCAAAACAGAAAACTATATCTTAATTATATGGTCTTGCATAACAAATAGTAATTTACAAAAGATATGGGAAACAGGAAGAGTTAGGAAGTGGAATAATGTCAACAATTTTCGAATGTATTATTGTTGGTGGAGGTATTGCAGGTCTTCAAGCTGCTATTCAGCTAGGTAGATACCAACATAAAGTTGCAGTAATTGATTCAAATAATGGTAGGTCATCGATATGTAGAAGTTATCACAACATACTGGGTTGGCCAAATGGAGTTAGTGGCGAAAGGTTACGAAACCTTGGAAGAGCACACGCAGAAAGTTATAATATCCAATTTTTTGAAGATACAGTTATAGACATAAAACAGTCAAATACGGGTTTTCGATTATGCACTATGTCCAGTAAAGAGTATATGTCAAAAAGAATTCTTCTTGCTACAGGTGTTATGGACCGAATTCCCGAAATTAAGAATATCCTTCCTTGTTTAGGAATTTCAATTTATGTATGTCCAGATTGTGATGGATATGAGGTGAAAAATAAAAAGGTTATCGTTTTAGGTGCCGGTACAGCTGGAGCAAACTTAGCAAGCACTTTAACATATTGGACAAATTCAATTACTTATATAAATCATGATAAAAAACCACTAGATAATGAACTAGAACAAAAACTTTCTGAAAAACAAATTATTTGCATCCAAAATGAAGTTAATGAAATAGTAACAGCTGAACAGGAATCACATATGAAAGGTGTGAAACTGAAGGATGGCACGACCATCGAAGCCGAAAGAGGGTTCCTCGGTTTTGGCGGCAATGAGGTGAGGAGTGATCTTGTAAAAAATTTAGGAGTGGAACGTCTTGAGAATAAGCACATAATCGTTGATCCACGAACAAAAGAAACAAATATAAAAAATATTTGGGCTGCTGGTGATATTGGAGTCCATTCAGAACAAGTGACAATTGCAATGGGTGATGGAATGCAAGCAGCAATCTGGATCCATAAGAAGATCATGAAGGAGAAATATAATTAGTAGAACTTTTTCCTTCTTTTTTTAAGAAAAAAAACCCTTATCACAACATATGATTTAATACAGTAGCAAAATTCCGTATTTTTAGGGGGAAAGATATGGATAAAACTCATTTAATAAAGCCTTTAATGGAGAAGGATTATCCGATGATAAGCCATGGTAATGGGATTTATCTATATGACAAAACGGGGAAAAGATATATTGATGGCTCCTCAGGGGCCGTTACAGCTAATATCGGGCATCATATTCATGAGATTATTGATGCCATGAACCAACAAGCAAAAAAAATCTCGTTTGTATATCGTTCCCAATTTACTAATGAACCTGCAGAAATCTTGGCAGAAAAAATTAGTAAGCTATTTAATCAAACGAAACATAATTGGGCGTTTTTTGTCAACAGCGGATCAGAGGCTACAGAAACAGCTATGAAAATTGCCATTCAGCATTGGCAAGAAAAGGGTATGAAAGGAAAAAATAAGATACTTTCAAGGTGGATGAGTTATCATGGTATTACAATTGGGGCACTTTCCATGTCTGGTCATCCGGAACGACGAGCAAGGTTCGTCCCATTATTAGAAGACTTCCCAACGATTTCTCCTCCTTATTGCTATAGATGTCCCTACAATTCATCCTTTCCAAGTTGTAATTTAATGTGTGCGTTTGAATTAGAAAAAGCCATTAATCGAATTGGTGCAGATCAAATAGCAGCGTTTATTGCAGAACCAATTATTGGGGCTGCAGGTGGAGCAATAGTCCCTCCTAAAGGATATTATCAGTCAATCAAGAAAATCTGTAAAAAGCATAATATCCTCTTTATTGTCGATGAAGTGATGACAGGTTTTGGTAGGACAGGTAAAATGTTTGCTTTCGAACATTGGTGTACGGAGCCAGATATTGTTGCTTTAGGAAAAGGAATGAGTGCCGGCTATGCACCAATTGCGGCCACAGTTGTAAGTGAGGAAGTAATGGAACCAATTAAAAAAGGATCAAAAATCGTGATGAGTGGACATACGTACAGTGCAAATCCACAATCAGCAGCAGCATCTTTAGCTGTTATTGATTATCTAGAAAAAAACAACTTAGTTGATAAAGCAATGAATAGTGGACAATATCTCACTATGAAATTAAAGAAATTGCAAACATACTATCCTATCATTGGAGATGTAAGAGGTAAGGGGCTACTAATTGGAGTAGAATTTGTATCAGATATGATGAAAAAGCTCCCATTTAAGAAAGATGTAAATGTAACCAACCTTTTCATATCACAGGCTCAACAAAATGGATTGCTTTTATACCCTGCCCAAGCAGGAATTGAAGGTGTTGGAGGAGATGCAATTTTAGTCGCACCTCCACTCACTAGTGAGCTTTCCGAGCTAGATGAATTAGTGGCCATTTTTGAGAAAACAATCCGCGAAATTCAAAATCTGCTACAGCGCAAAGGAGTAATTACAGTCTAATGAAGGAGGTGTATGACTATTACTAGAAGGATAGTTAACAAGATATCTAGAATCGAAGATGCTCTTTCAAGGATATATGATGGCTGTACACTCATGTTTGGAGGTTTTGGGGGAATTGGTACACCACCAACGCTTGTAGAAGGATTGCTTACTACAGGAGTTTCCAATCTTACCTTAATTGGTAATGATACGGGATTTCCTACTATTGGAATAGGCCAATTAGTTACTCAAGGACGCGTTCGTAAATTAATTGTTTCACATATTGGTTCTAATCCTAATGCAGGTAAATTAATGAATGAGGGAAAACTGGAAATTGAATTTTCCCCCCAAGGAACACTTGCTGAACGAATTCGAGCAGGGGGTGTTGGTCTAGGAGGAATATTGGTTGATGTTGGAATTGATAACGATATAGTAAATGCAAATAAACAAATCATTACTATTAATGAAAAAAATTATTTAATAGAAACTGCGCTTAATGCAGATGTATCCATTGTTTATGCTAAAAAAGCAGATCCATTCGGCAATCTTGTCTACAATAAAAGTGCTCGTAATATGAACCCACTAGTTGCAATGGCCAGTAGTTTTACAATTGCAGAAGTAGAAGAAATTGTCCCTCTCGGTTCTTTGGATCCTGAGGAAATTATCACGCCTGGTATTTACGTTGATATGATCGTTCAAAGTAAGGGAGTGAACTGGAAATGGGTTTGGGAAACGACATAAGAACTAGAATTGCGAAACGAGCGGCTATTGAAATTGAAGATGGAATGATTGTAAACCTAGGAATCGGTATTCCATCCTTAGTACCAAACTTTATTCCTGAAAATATAAATGTGATGATTCATGCAGAAAATGGAATATTGGGAATAGGACCTACTCCTAAAAAGGGAGATGAGGATGAAAACCTTTGTAATGCAGCGGGTTATCCTGTATCTACTGTTCAGGGGTGTTCATATTTTGATAGTTCGTTAGCATTTGGAATGATCCGTCGTGGATATATTGATGTAACAATTCTTGGCTCCCTGCAGGTTAGTGAAAAAGGAGATTTAGCAAACTGGATTGTCCCTGGGAAGAGAGTCCCTGGTATGGGAGGAGCAATGGAATTAGCTCAAAAAACTAAAAAGGTAATCGTTTTGATGAGTCACTTAACAAAAAAAAGAGAGTCTAAGATTGTTGAACATTGTACGCTCCCATTAACATCAAAAAAGTGTGTTAATTTAATTATTACTGATATGGCGGTAATAAAAGTGACTTCAAATGGGCTTGTTTTAACCGAAGTGATGGCTCCATTTACTGTTGAAGAGGTCATTAACAATACGGCTGCAAAACTTACAGTATCTAAAAACATTTCCACAATATTATGATGATTATTGTTACTGTTTCAATTGTTAAGGGGTGATTAGATGGAGGTTTATAAAGAAGTCATTCACGAATGGATAAAGCAAAACCGTACGGTGGGAGTACAATTGCTTCAGAAGTTAGTACAAGAAGCAAGTGTACAGGGAAACGAGAAATTATCGCAAGCGATAGTAATCGAAAAATGTAGAGAATTAATGTTAAATATTGATATCTGGGAAGCAGGGGGGGATGAGTTGCTAAACCATCCGAGTTTTGTATCCCCGAGGAAAAGCTTTGCCGATAGTCCAAATGTTGTTGCTGTTTTAAAAGGTTGTGGGGGAGGAAAGTCAATCATTCTTAATGGCCATATTGATGTTGTACCTGAAGGAGATATCAATGCTTGGACATATGATCCTTTTAGTGGAAAGGTGCTTAATGGAAGACTTTTTGGCCGAGGAGCATCTGATATGAAGGGTGGTAATGTATCGCTCCTATTGGCATTGGAGGCAATTATAAAATCAGGAATTCGGTTAAAGGGTGATGTAATTTTTCAAAGTGTAATTGAAGAGGAAAGTGGGGGAGCGGGCACCTTAGCTACAATAATTAGAGGTTATCATGCTGACGGCGCAATTATTCCGGAACCAAGCAATATGAAAATATTTCCTCTCCAACAAGGTTCAATGTGGTTTCGAATCTTAACAAAAGGAAAATCGGCGCATGGCGGAACTAGATATAATGGCGTCAGTGCAATTGAAAAACTCTATGTTGTCCTTGAGGCTCTTAAGGAACTTGAACAAAAGAGAAATAATAGAATTACTAATCCACTTTATCATAACATACCAATTCCTATACCAATCAATGTTGGTAAAGTTTATGGTGGTTCATGGCCATCATCAGTCCCGGATGAAGTAACAATTGAAGGCAGGATGGGTGTAGCTCCTGATGAAAGTATTGAAGAGGCTCAATCTGAAATGGAGAATTGGTTGATGAATCTCAAGACGATAGATCCTTGGTTTGAGCAACAACCACTAGAACTGGAATGGTTTGGGGCAAGGTGGTTACCGGGAAGTATTGAGATAAAACATGAGCTATTAAAGACATTAGAAGCATCCTATCAATCTATAAAAAATTGTAAACCGGTTATTGAAGCATCTCCATGGGGGACGGATGCGGGTTTGTTAACGAATATAGGAAATATTCCATCTATTGTTTTTGGTCCCGGTACGACTGAAGTAGCGCATTATCCTGACGAATACATTGAGTTGAATCGGATGTTTGAAGCAGCCGAAATAATAGCTCTAACAGTCATAGAATGGTGTGGAATCGAATCTATAGAACGGGGTGAATAAATGAGTTCAAAGCGAAAATTTATTTCGATTAAAACCACCATCCCTGGTCCTGTTGCAAAGGAACTTCTTAAGAAAAAGGAAAAGCACGTACCAAAAGGTCCGTTTAACACCATGTTAACCTTTGCCGAAAAAGGTGATGGAGCATTATTAACAGATGTTGATGGAAATACTTTCATTGATTTGGCAGGTGCGATTGGAAGTTTAAATGTTGGGCATTGCCCTCCTCAGGTTGTAAATGCAATAAAGAATCAAGCAGAGCACTATATTCATACAAGTTTTCATGTCATGATGTATGAGTCGTATATTAAGTTAGCTGAAACACTTAATGAACTAACCCCTGGAGATTATCCCAAAAAGACATTCTTTATGAATAGTGGCGCAGAGGCTGTTGAAAATGCCATAAAAATTGCTAGAAAATTCACAGGACGAAAAGCAATCCTTTCATTTGATAGAGGATTTCATGGACGGACGTATATGTCGATGTCATTAACAAGTAAGGTAAAGCCATATAAATATGAGTTTGGTCCATTTGTTCCAGAAACGTATAAACTTCCTTACCCATATTATTACCGTTCAAATAAAACGGAAAGAGAAGTAGATAATGAAATCCTAGCGAATATTTCGGATTTTTTTCTTGGTGAAGTTCCACCAGAAGAAGTTGCGGCATTTATCCTTGAACCTGTCCAAGGGGAGGGAGGTTTTGTAATCCCTTCTACTTATTTTGTTCAGGAACTAAAAAAGATTTGTGAACAGTATGGCATCTTGCTTATTGCAGACGAGGTTCAAACAGGCTTTGGGCGAACAGGAAGGTATTTTGCGATGGAGCACTTTGATGTGATGCCAGATCTAATCACGATGTCTAAATCAATTGCTGCAGGATTTCCAATTAGTGCAGTAACTGGAAAATCGGAAATTATGGATGCGGCAGGCATCGGTGAAATTGGTGGCACGTACGGTGGTAGCCCATTAGGTTGTGTTGCAGCACTCGAAGTGATAAAGATGATTAAGTCTGAGGGGTTACTTGAGAGATCAACCCATATTGGTAAGGTTCTTATTACTCATTTTAAAAGATTAAAGGAAAAATATCCATTTATTGGTGACGTTCGAGGTCTAGGAGCAATGGTTGCTATTGAGCTAATAAAACCGGGAACAAATAAAATACCTGCAAAAGAAGTAACCTCAACGATATTAAAAAAGGTCCAAAATAAAGGTGTGATTTTAATGGGAGCAGGGTTATATGGAAATGTTATTCGAGTATTATCCCCCCTTGTCATTACTGATGAACAATTATTGGAAGCTCTTGATGTAATTGAGGAAGTAGTATCCGAGGAGTTTGCCAATATACATGAATACTAATGCAAAATATCAAGCTCATCAAATGAAAGGGGCTCGGTAGATGTCGGAGAAACGGTATTATGAGCACAGGGAAATTCAAAGGCCAACTTATTCAATAAACCTTACGTTAGATTATTTCAATAAAAGGCTAAGAGTTACTCATTTTTTAGGTTCATCAGAAGAAGTTATCAAAAAAACAGTTCATCTTATGTGTCATCACTCGTTTGAAAAATTAATCTTCTATATCCGAAAAGATTTATTGCTACATTTTCTTACAGCAGGATTTTCCCTTGAAGCTATTTTGCCACGATATTTTAATGGCAGTGATGCTTATATTGTAACAAAGTACTTTTCCAAAAAAAGACGAATTAGTATTAACTGGGAAAAGGAAGATGAAATCATAAGGTCATTACATCAAGATGAGAATGAAATAAGTTCCAAATTTCTTGAAACCACATCACCCCCCTTTACACTTCGTAAAGCAATAACTAGCGATGCAAAAAAACTTGCTTGCTTATATCAAGAAGTATTCAAAATCTATCCTACACCACTTGATGATGAAGAATATATTATCCACTTACTAAAAGGTAGCTCTGTCTATTATGTAATTGAGGAAAATAATGAAATTATCAGTGCAGCGTCTGTAGACATTAACTATGCTTTCCACAATGCGGAACTTACTGATTGTGCAACATTGCCACAGTATAGAGGATACGGCTTTATGAAAAGTATCCTTAAGAAATTAGAACAAGAACTGGTTAATAATGGAATATTTTGTGCTTTTTCGATTGCTCGGTCATTATCATTTGGTATGAACGCATGCTTCCATAATCTTGGTTATACCTATACAGGTAGATTAATCAACAATTGTTATATTTATGATAAGCTAGAGGATATGAATGTCTGGGTAAAAGATTTATCACAGCAAGCAAAATAGGTAAGAATATCTTTTTGTTCCTGACTATAAGAATTCAAAAAAACTGCCACAGCTGGGTGGCAGTTTTCTTATCAGTATTTCGGTATATTTAAGGAATCACATGTTTTTCTAAAGGAGGGCAAAAATGTCTTTAAAACCTATGAAACTTCTTTGAAAATAATTCACATCATTATAAAATTTGCATAAATAATTAATATAGTAAGGAGGAGAATGATGTGAACCTATACAAACCTAGTCGTCACTGGAAAGATATTGAGTTATGGAAAGATGTTACAGAAGAACAATGGAATGATTGGCTATGGCAACTCACAAATACTATAAGAACGATTGATGATTTAAAAAAGGTCATTAATCTAACTCCGGATGAAGAGGAAGGAGTAAAGATTTCCACGAAAACAATTCCACTTAATATCACTCCCTATTATGCTTCATTAATGAATCCAGATGATCCTCGCTGTCCCATTCGGATGCAATCTGTTCCTATTTCAAAGGAGATTTATAAAACAAAATACGATTTGGAAGATCCACTTCATGAGGATGAAGATTCCCCTGTACCAGGCCTAACTCACAGATATCCTGATCGAGTATTATTCCTAGTCACCAATCAATGTTCTATGTATTGTCGCTACTGTACAAGGAGACGTTTTTCTGGTCAGATCGGAATGGGAGTTCCTAAAAAGCAACTTGATGCGGCTATTAATTATATTGCTAATACTCCTGAGGTTCGTGATGTTCTTCTATCAGGTGGAGACGGATTACTAATAAATGATCATATCTTAGAATATATTTTAAAAAACTTGCGAGCAATACCACATGTTGAAATTATTCGAATTGGTACAAGAGCGCCAGTTGTCTTTCCACAAAGAATTACAGAGAGTTTATGTAATATTTTAAAAAAATACCACCCTGTATGGTTAAATACCCATTTTAATACTTCCATTGAAATAACCGATGAAGCAAAGCAGGCTTGTGAAATGTTAGTAAATGCAGGGGTCCCTGTTGGGAACCAATCTGTTATTTTAGCAGGCATAAATGATAGTGTTGAAATAATGAAAAAGCTAATGCACGATTTAGTGAAAATACGAGTTAGACCTTATTATATATATCAATGTGATTTATCCGAAGGAATTGGGCATTTTAGAGCTCCTGTCTCAAAAGGACTAGAGATTATTGAGGGGCTAAGAGGACATACCTCAGGATATGCTGTTCCAACGTTTGTTGTTGATGCTCCTGGTGGTGGTGGAAAGATTACCTTACAGCCTAACTATTTATTATCACAAAGTCCGAACAAAGTGGTTTTAAGAAACTATGAAGGGGTAATCACAACTTATCCAGAACCTGAGAATTATATACCAGGACGTGCAGATGAATATTTTAAAAAGATTTTTTCTGGGCTTAATGATAAATCACGAGAGGCTGGGATTACTGGTCTTTTAAATGATAATATTTTTAATCTTGTACCTGAGGGATTAAATAGAATAAATCGAAGAAAACAATATCAAGAAGACCCAACTCATTCGACTTTAAAGGATAAACGAAGTAAGCGCGACCAACTAAAAGAGAAAAAGTACCAATCGCAATTAAAAAAACATTTTAACCCTGATCATAACGAGGAGTGATGGTATATGATATGTAACTGGTGTGATTCACATATGGCTTATCAAGATACCAACACGGTTTATTGGGAATTGCCAGATGGAACAAGGGCTATTACGATCCTTAATACTCCCTGTGTTACATGTCCAGATTGCGGAATGGTTTATCAAGAAGATAATCTTACAGAAGAAATTGAAGATCAGCTATTATTAATCAATACTCGTAAGTTACCAGATAAATTGACATATGATGAGTTAATGAAAAAGGAAAGGTTATTAAAAAGAAACTACTTCCGATAAGGGTTATCCTTATTTGAGGTAGTTTTTTTATTTTCCTGCTTTAAAATGATGGGGTAGAGAAATATTATTGAAAATAATATTTTTGGTAATCATATAAACCTTTTAGAATTGATTGTTATGTGGTGTTTTATTATACTATTGAAAATATAGGACATTCGAATATTGTTCACACTAGGACAATAGAAAACACGAGGAGGACAAGTAATTGGGGAAATCGTTTTATCATTTTATGCTTAAATTTAGGAACGAAAAAGCTAGGGATTCTGTTAGCAAATTAGCTAATCATTTATACTTAGACCATAGTTTTCCAAAACAATCTTCTGATTATCATGAGATAAGTTCTTACCTAGAATTAAATGGTCATTATGTTGAAAATATGAGCTTGTTTGACGAGGCATGGGATTTATATCAAGATGATCAAGAATAGGAAAAAATAACAGCTGTTTGGAAGAGAGTAACAATCTTTTAACAGTGAACACATATAATTAACATATTCAAATTTGTCAGGTTGACCTAACGGTGAGCCTTTTTTATGTTGATTTTAAAAAAAGAGTGAATATTGCTTTCATTATTTAGATAGGAATTGAAGTCAGTAATTGTTATACTGATTAGCGTTTTTAACAGGTTTTGCATATAATATTGTACCATCTTTCTAATAAATATGGATGTGTTCAAGGAGGAAGAAGGATATGAAGCATAATGAGAAGCAGCCGAAATTTAAAATAGGAGACATCGTTGTGATTTCTACCTCCAAAACAGTCGGGACGATTACAGAAGTAAAGAAACTTAACGGAGTATTTTTTTATCGAGTAAATAACAGTGATAACTTTTTCTTAGAATCTTCGCTCATGTCATTATCAACCTATCAAGCTAGTCAAATTCAAGTCGAATATATAGAAATAGAATACAAATATACTTTTGGTGACTTAGTGTTTGTTGCTGGTTATCGAAACGAAATATTTAAAGTGGTTGGTGTCAGAACCGAAATTTGGAGATACAAGGATGGAGCCTGGGAAGAAATTATTTATGAATTGTCACGTCTTTCAGATGGAGAATGGCTTGAAGCAATAGAAGAAGAACTGACATTAATTGCCGATAGTGAAAATGCTGAAAGCTTTCTCCAAAAATTAGCATTCTTATATTTAGTTAAAAAAGAACAAAAAAGTTTGGAGATGCATGACAAAATGATGGACGGTTCAAAAAAACCCGAAAAAGAAATTAGTAAAATGACAAAAGAGAAACGGGAAATTATTGATGGATTACTTGACATATATAATGACTATAAATGGTTATTTGAAATGTTTGGTGACGAAAAATACAAGCAGGTGATGGAAACTGCCTTACGAAATCTAAAAAGATATACAACAGATAAGAAGCAAGGTGACTCATAAAATAATGTGAAGGATTAAATATATGAGATATGGAATCCCAAACAGAACAATGCCTGAAAATAAAAATCTTGTAATACGTTCTAACCATTGATCAAACTTAGGTCCATCCAGAAATTCTACAAAAATACCTTTTTGCTTCAATGTAGTTGAATTTGTACTAATAGTTTTACGATTTGTTAACATTTTCTTCTCCTCCTGCTTGTCCAACTTTTTATTAAAGTCTATTACAGGGTTAGACTGTTTATGACTAATCTTTGTATGAAAAAGGATATTTTTTCAATATTGTTACTTATTCAAACAATTGACATAACTGCGTAATTGCATACATAAAACAGTATAAAGGGGGACGATATTGTGAAAGAGATTGAAGTTGTAATTGATACGGAAGAAATAGCTGAGTTCTTTTACAATGAGCTTCTGAAACGGGGGTATGCTCCAACTGAAGATGAGGTTGAAGAACTTGCTGATATTACATTCGAATATTTACTTGAGAAATGTATTATCGATGAGGAACATGAGGATGAATAAAGGGAAACGGCGGATATTTTTCCGCCGTTTTTTAGATTAAATGATTTAATGTGTTCGTAACAGTATAAAGACTGAAAAGATCCTTACTATATTCTTTTGTAATATCGGGCTTTTTAATTACGGGTAGCGTTTTAAGTTCCTCCATTACTGATAGTGTTTCAAACCAATCTGTCTTATCTAGGAAGCTATGTGTAACATTAGGCCAGACGTCTATAAGTTTAGGACTATAAATAAACGAGTTTGCTTGCTGCTTAGGTGAAAATACCTCTGGCCAGTAATCTGCTCTTGATCCACTATGAGGAACAGTATGGGCAAAGTGAATAGCCCCTTTATTAATCAGATTATGTTCAAACAGGAGGCTATATAAATATTTTCCTATTTTGATTCTATTATTCAAGTCATCAAACTCTTGAATGCTCTTACCTGATAGTCTTATACTATTCTTTTTTTTATATGGAAATAATACATAAGAAAATCCAAATAAATCCTGTATCTTAAATTCTACTGAGTTTAATATTTCTTTAAATGATTGTTGTTGCATAACTCTTTTTTGAATGTAATTTTGTTCATTAATAATCTTTGCAATTGAAATCATCTTAACGTTTTTATATTTAAAAAATTCCTCCCAAATCGGAATCATGAAAGATGAAACATGAAAGGCTTTTAATAAATGAAACATAGATTTATTTCTTTTTTTACATGTTTCATATAAAAGTAATTGAGTGTAAGCGTCATGAAAAATGAGAGCATTTGAACGTTCTAGTAATGAAAATAACAGTGATTTTTTATTCGGTGAAATAACCTCACCTACAATATCCCCTTTGAGGTCTGTCATATTCCAACCACCATTCCTTGAGACTAAATGGGCCAAAAAGGCCCATTCCACTTCTGGGTTTCTTTTGTAATATTCTAGATAAGCTTTTGTTCTAGTGATGTTATTGATGTTGTTATTTGCACATTTTTTCTTAATGGAATCGACAAGTTGTTTTTCGTTATCCATTAGAATAAGAGGGGTTTCACTAATTTTTAGTTGGTTGGATAATTTTATGTGTAATCGAGTACTCTCGTTTTGGGTAGTAACCTTTTTATCGTTTGACTGTTGGTTGCCTGTGAGAAATTTGAAGGGGTTAAATGAGTTGAAAACCAAATATTCATACCACCTTTTTAGACTTTCAAATTAATTAAAGATTAAAGGAGTGGTTTAACAAGGGGAATGACAACAATTTATGCTATAGATTGGATTAATTCAGGGTAGTCAACAATCACTCCATCGATGCCGAGGTTTAATAAATAGAGCAAGATATTTAAATCATTAACCGTCCATGCAAAAAGTTTCAATCCAAGTTGATGAGCCTGAATAGATAGGTGACTAGTAATGTAAGTTTTGTGGATAGTAAGGAAGTCCGTATATTCTGCGATGGTTACTAGCTCACGATAACTCACAAATCGATTTAAAATAACACCAGAAGTAATTGAAGGTGAGTAGGTTTTGAATTTTTTCATGGCATGCAGACTAAAGGATTGGACCTTTACATCTAGTGAGTGGTTAATTGGTTTGGAGAATGCATGAAGCTCATCGGCAAGTTTTTTTTCAACATTAGGATAGAGGATTGGATTTTTCACCTCAATTAAAAGGCCAACTTTGTTACTGTACCGTTCCAATACCTCAAGGAGGGTCGGTATTCGCTGATTTTTAAATTCTTGACTAAACCATAGACCAGCATCGAGTTGTTTTAACTCTTCTAAGGTTAGGTCTTTAACATAACCACTGCCATTTGTTGTTCTGTCTACAGTTGCATCATGTATGACGACTAAATAATCATCTTTGCTCAAATGGACGTCAAGTTCAATATAATCAACATTCATTTCAAGAGCCTTATCGAAAGCAGCAAATGTATTTTCTGGTGCGTATCCTGATGCACCTCTATGTGCAATGTTAAGAATCATATTATTTATGTCAGGTAAATAGTAATGAAAATGAAACGTACTAAAAACCACAATAAAAAAGGAAAAGTATGAGATAGCCTTTTGAACCAAATAATTCCTCCTTCCCTTTGTAGATAGTAACTATTATATGCTTGAAAAAATAATAATGGCATCAATATATGAATATTACGATCTAAGAATAGTCAGGATATAAAAGATAGAATATATAGGAAAAAAGGAGAATAGATAATGACGAAAAAAGAACAGCAAAAGTCAAAAATGGTTGCTCCAGGCATGGATGACAGTGAGGAGTTAGAACAATCTGCAACGAAGGAGGAGGTTGAAAAAGGAGAGTTTACAAAGGTGACTACATTATCATTCGATGAAGTTAATCCTAGTTAAGAAAAGATATGCAAATATAACCATAACCCATAAGACACTACAAAATTAACTAGTGTAGTGTCTTTATTTTCTTTCGTAAATAACTTAATCTAAACTACAAGCTTAAGGACTATTTTTTCGTTTTGCAGCGGAATTTTCCTTTGCATGAGCATTTTCTTCAGCAATTATAGCTTCAGGTGGAATATGATTATTCTTTTTTGGACTATTTATACGATTTCTGTGTTTTTTTCCCATATTTATATTCTCCTTCCAAGACTTTAAAAGTCCTTCTCTTTTTTTGAGGTATTTGGTTGCACAGTGTGACGAGAAGATGGGTTCGTTTGGTTCGCATGTTCTACAGCTTGTTTTAATTTTTTACTCATTTTTTGCTTACTCATTGTACCCCCTCCTTACATTTTAAAAATTTACAATGTTATTATTCCCAGGAAACCGGATAAAATGTTATATATACAGAGTTGATTATTTTGTCATGGATTGTAAAGAGATGGTTCAATTTTTAACAGTAAGTTAGGACTATCTGCCTTTTGTTTTACCTCCCATGTTTGTGATATAGTTTATTATGATATTTTTCTAATTGAAAGATAAAGGAGGAAATAAATATGAGTGTACATATCGAGGCAAAAGAAAATGAAATTGCTGAAACAATACTATTACCTGGTGATCCATTACGGGCAAAATATATTGCAGAAACATTCCTTGAAAATGCCACTTGCTACAATAATGTACGTGGTATGCTCGGATTTACTGGTACATACCAAGGTACTAGGGTATCTGTCCAAGGCACAGGGATGGGCGTTCCTTCAATATCTATATACATAAATGAGTTAATGCAAAGCTATGGGGTACAAAACCTTATTAGAGTAGGTACTTGTGGAGCTATTCAGAAAGATGTAAAAGTGAGAGATGTAATACTAGCAATGAGTTCTTCTACCGATTCTCAGATGAACAAATTAACATTTGGTGGTATTGATTATGCTCCAACAGCTTCATTTGACCTACTAAAACGTGCATATGATGCTGGGATAGAAAAGGGTTTGAATTTGAAAGTAGGAAATGTATTTACTGCAGATATGTTCTATAATGATAATTCTGACTTGGAAAAGTGGGCATCATACGGTATACTAGCGATTGAAATGGAGACAACCGCTCTATATACTTTAGCAGCAAAATACGGCAGAAAAGCGTTATCTGTCCTCACCGTAAGTGATCACATTCTTACAGGTGAAGAAACATCAGCAGAGGAAAGACAAACAACTTTTAACGATATGATCGAAGTAGCGTTTGAAGCAGCAATAAAACAGTAGTACTAGCTATGGGCTTCACCCAGAAACGATTGGTGAGGCTTTTTACTTTTAGTTGTCAAGATTGAAAGGTGAGAATATGTTATCAAGGAAATTTTATACAATTGTAATAGTCGGAATATTGTTATGTTTGATGTTAACTGGCTGTAGTACCGAAGAATTTAATCAACAGTTCAAGGAATTAAGAACGAAAGTAGAAACTCGTATTGAAAGTATTGTAATTTCACCAGATAATAATACTATTGAACAAGAAGAAATAGGAAGCGATGAACAACCTAGTGAAAATAGTGAACAAGAAGAAATTATCGGAGCTGAGTGGCAGCTTGAAGCAGAATATTTTAATGAGGTGAAGGAAGTAGATGGAATGGAACTAATATTAAATCCTGACAATCTCCTGTCACTTGTTAATAAGCAACAAGTCTTACCCGATTCGTATATACCAGAAGATTTAATAGCACCAGAGGTGGAATTCTCTTTTGGACATGCAGATGTTCCTAAAAGATATTTGAGAAAAGAAGCAGCAAAAGCTCTTGAAGAATTGTTTGCAGCCGCCAAAGACGAAGGAATTACCCTCTTTGCTGTTTCTGGATATCGCTCTTTTGACACTCAGGCAAATATATATGATTACAATGTAAGACAAAAGGGTGAGGAAAGGGCAAATGCTGTGTCAGCGATGCCAGGCCAAAGTGAACATCAAACAGGATTAGCAATGGACGTTAGTAGCAAAAGTAATCAATTTCAACTTACGGAACAATTTGCCAATACAGAAGAAGGAAAATGGGTTGCAAATAATGCCCATCGGTATGGATTTATTATTCGCTTTCCAAAAGGAAAGGAACATATCACAGGTTATAATTATGAACCATGGCATATACGTTTTGTTGGTGAAAAAATTGCAAATGTAATTTATAAAAATGATTTAACACTAGAGGAATATTTTGAACGTGTGAAAAAGATATAAGACGACTAGGAAAAGGGCTAAAACATAATCTATCTATTATGTTTTGGCCTTTTTTTATTTAGTATTTAACTTCTTAACAAAGATATTAAAATGATAAAAAGTTAATGACTATTTTACGCATCTATAAACACGAAATCCAAGTTTATTTTTATATAAGCTATTTATTTGTTCATGTTGTTCAAGAACCTTAAAGAATTCTTCAGGTATATTAGGAGAGAGTTGGAACTCAGTCCCAGTATTATCATCAACATTACTGGTGGTTTGCTTTAAAGATCTATAGTTGAATGTAGATACAACATTGTTGAAACCTGACCTCTCAAATAATTCAATCCATTCAGTTTCTTGTGAAATTTCATGTACACCATAGAAATCTTTTATATAATTCTTTTCATCTTCTTTTAATCCGACATCCGTCATTTCAATGGCTAATAATATCCCACCAGGTTCTAGTAATCGATATAACTCAGAGACTGATAGCTTTATATCAGTAAAAGAAAGAACAGACTCAGCGATAATCAAATCGTATTTATTGTGCAAATTTAATTTCTCTATATTTCCTATTTGATACGTGATTGGGAGTCCTGATAAAACCTTTCTTTTGTTCGCTTTGTTAATCATTATTGGATGATTATCAATTCCTGTAACATGGCAACCATATTTAGACATTATATACTCTGCGGTCTGTCCTGTCCCACACCCTACATCAAGGAGTCTTGTATTTGTAGTAATTTTCTCTTTCTGAAGAAGTTCCCTTGTTAAGTTTAATCCTCCAGGATGTGCTCCACCTATTCCGAATAGAGCTAGGAAATCCAAGTATACATTCACTTAACATTCCTCCCATTTCATTTGTTATTACAGTATGCCGTATCTTTTTACAAGGCTACATTCTGTTTTTTTACTAACAGACCTCTCTTGCACTTCACAAAATCGACAAATTTAGATGTGACATACTTCACAGTTGAGTTATGATAACTAATTTAAAATTAGATGTAAGATAACAGGTTCAGGTATGTATGGAAACCAGTTAAAAACTTTTTTACTGAGGTGACAGTATATGGAACAGCTTGAAAGATCGTTCTATTCGAAAACAAGCATGTATGCTTTCTTTGTAACGATATTTTTGTTTTTTACAATCTGGATGAGTACTGATCAATTTACAGATATTGATATGGCACTTATAGGGTACATGTTATCCTCTTTTATTTTTGCAATCGGTCTGACTGTTCGTTTGTGCTCATGGTTGCTTCGTCCAGCAACACATCAAGTGATACAAAGAAGTATAAAAAACTTGAAGATGAAAGAACGGGCAAAACGAAATTACAAAGCTATTATTAAGACCGCATTTGAGAACATTATTTTACAAAAATTTATTTTTAAAAGAGGGATTTATCGGGGTGTACAACACGTTTTGATTGCATGGGGTTGTATAGGGTCATTTGCAATTACATTTGGTTTAACGTTTGGATGGATGCGATTTGATTTAATTGATCCAGAAACATATCAAATCGTAGCCTTTAATATTCCTACAATCAAAATGGCCGCACATGGGTTAGTTGCTGAGCTTATCTATAATGGCTTAAATATTACTGCGTTAATGGTAATGGTAGGCGTAAGTATGGCTCTTGGGCGAAGATTAAAAAACCAAGATGTAAAGGTAACGCAACGGGCAGAATTTGACTTATTACCACTTTATATATTAATGGCAGTAACACTATCCGGATTACTGCTTACTGTTTCATATGTTTTCTTAGAAGGTTGGATGCACCATTATTTAACATTAATACATCAAATTACAGTGGTCATTATGTTGATTTACTTCCCGTATGGAAAATTATTCCACTTACCAATTCGACCGCTTGCAACAGCAGTTCCAATGAACTACCAAGAGGTAGTAAAAGTTGACACCCGAGCATGTAAAAAGTGTGGAACAACGTACAGCAGTGATGATCAAATTAGTGATGTGAAAGAGATACTAGCAGTGCAAAAATTCGACTTGCAGCTTGCAGATGGAACATATTTAGCAGACTACTGTCCTGCATGTAGAAGACGAATTCGCGTGATGAAACAAATGAATATGGAGTCACCTTACGGTAATCCATATAATCCGATTCATACAATGAATGATATCCATTTATCAGGTTTTGGAAAGAAACGTTCAGATGACTTTTATAACATACCAACGAGTAAACAAGAGCAAGAAAAAGTTAGTAAGTAGATACGGAGGAATATTAAGTGAGCCAATATTTAGTAAAAGATGGAGTTAAAAACCTTATTAAACCTGGAGAAAAACTAATCACAACACACTGCTGTTATTGTGGAATGCAGTGTGGTATGCATATCCGTGTAAATGAAAAATCGGGAAAAGTGGTAGGTGTGGAGCCACGATACGATTGGCCAGTGACGATGGGGAAAATGTGTCCAAAAGGTGTTACAGCTTATCAAACAGTCGAACACAAAGATCGTATTTTAAAACCCTTGATAAAAAAGAATGGTACGTTTGTAGAATCTAGCTGGGAAGAGGCACTTGACCTTATTGAAAAGAATTTCAAACGACTACAAGCGGAGTATGGAAAAGATTCAATTTCTGTATTCGGTGGCGTTTCAATGACAAATGAGAAATGCTATCTAGTTGGAAAATACGCTCGTGTTGCTCTTGGAACAAGATATATTGATTACAATGGTCGCTTTTGTATGAGTTCAGCTGCTGGTGGTGCGCTAGCAACATTAGGAATTGATCGAGGTTCAACATTGCCTTGGCCAGAATTAGAGCATTCAGATTGTTTCTTTATTGCTGGATCAAATACAGCAGAATGCCACCCAACTAGTATTCAGTGGTTTTGGAGAGCAAAAGACAAAGGTGCGAAATTAATTGTAGCAGATCCAAGAGAAACACCAACTGCTAGAGTAGCAGATGTTCATTTAGATTTAAAACCTGGAACAGACTCAGCTCTTGCGAATGGAATTATGCACATCCTTGTCAAAGAAGGCTATGTGGATGAAGAGTATGTAAAAAGTCGTTGTAATAACTATGGAGAGCTAAAAGATTCGATTAAACATTGGACACCAGATTATACTTCTCAAATTACAGGCGTTGCTGTCGAGAAGATAATTAAAGCAGCCCATATTTATGGAATGTCACCAAGATCAGTTGTTATGTTTGCCCGTGGTGTTGAGCAGCAATCAAAAGGTGTTGATAATGTTTCGCTATACACTTCAATGGCACTACTAAGGGGTCAAATAGGAAAATTTGCTTCTGGTGTTGCGACATTTACAGGGCAAGGAAATGGCCAAGGTGGAAGAGAACATGGTCAGAAAGCAGATTTACTACCCGGATATCGGAAGCTAACGGACCCAGAAGCAGTTAAATATATTTCGAAGGTATGGGGGATTGAGCCTAAAGACATGCCAAAACCTGGTGTATCAGCATATGAAATGTTTGATGAAATTCAAAAAGGAAGTATACGTGCAATGCATGTGATTTGCAGTAATCCTGCAGTGTCAGCACCTAATACGGAGCATATTTGGGCAGGGTTTAAGAAGCTAGATTTCTTGGTTGTTAGCGACTTTTTCTTATCAGAAACTGCAGAGTTTGCGGACGTCGTTTTACCAACAACAACATGGGCTGAAGATGAAGGAACAACAACGAATTTAGAAGGTCGTGTTATTAGAATACGGAAGGTATGCGAACCACTCGGTGAATCAAAAACAGACTGGGAAATTATGCGTGATATTGCAATCCGAATGGGTAAAGGGAAGCATTTTCCTTACCAAAATGCTAGAGAAATCTTTGAAGAATTTCGGGTAGCTACTAAAGGTGGAAAAGCCGATTATTATGGAATAACCTGGGAGCGAATTGATAAAGAAGACGGAGTATTCTGGCCATGTCCATCTGAAGATCACCCTGGAACTCCCACAATGTTTAAAGAAAAGTTTGGAACACCCGATGGTAAAGCAAATCTTGCTGTTGTGGATTGGAAAGAACCAGGAGAATATCCAACTCTGGAATATCCACATATCCTGACAACTGGTCGGGTTGTATTTCATTATTTATCGGGTAATCAAACTAGACGTGTTGATTTTTTAATGGAACAATGTCCGCTTCCATATGCTGAAATGCATCCAGAGCTTGCAAGTCATTACAATTTACAAAATGGAGATAAAGTAAAGCTATCAACTAGACGCTCACATATGACTGTTGATGTTAAATTAACAAAAGCAATTAGAAATGATACCGTATTTGTTCCATATCATTGGGGAAAAGAGCTAGCAGTGAATCAATTAACCAATCCTTGTTTAGATCCAACCTCAAGAATGCCAGAATTTAAGGTGTGTGCGGTGAAAATAGAAAAGGTATAAACAAGGAAGAGGGAGTTAAAATAATATGAATAAAATAATGTATTTAGAATTTGAAAGATGTATCGGTTGTCGTTCATGTCAGGCAGCTTGCCGTGAGTGTGGTGACCATGATGCAAAAGAGCGGAACTATGTAGAGTATGTAGATTTTATGGAAAGTCGTCAAACATATCCAATGCTATGTATGCAATGTAAAGACCCAGCATGCGCGAGAGTATGTCCAGCTAATGCAATCCAGATAACAGAAGAAGGTGTTGTTCTTTCAGCAATGGAAGAAAAATGCATTGGTTGTAGAAATTGTACATTTGGATGCCCATTTGGAATTCCTAAATTTGATTTTGAAGAAAATAAAATGTACAAGTGTGATATGTGTTATGACAGATCTAAGCATGATATTGCGCCAATGTGTGCTTCGGTTTGTCCAAGTGATGCAATTCGCTTTATCGATTATGACGAAATGCAAGCACTCCGCAGAAAACGTACACAAATGAATCTAGTAGAAGGCAAAAAGCCACAAGAAGGAAACAAGTGGCAATATGTCCCTGAATTCTTTGGAGTATATTCAGACTAATAGAAGCGTTAGGCACATGTAGATAGTAAAAGTAATGTATATGTACCTAGGTTAAAAGCACAGTCATAAGACATAGAGGTTGTTCTTTAACCCTCTGACAGATCGCTTAGACCTGGGGCAGAGGATAGACAAGAAAATGCGTAACACCTTAATCAAACTTTTACGAACCTTATGGAAATGAATACTCATGGACCATAGAAAAAAAGGAGGACATGGGATGAGTGAGAAGAAAAAAATTGGTAGAAATCAAAAAGATACAAACGATGATATGGTAAATTTGGTGGACAATTTAAATAGAACTGACGATTTAAAATATAATCGCCGTGCTTTTATGAAAACAGCTGTCGGCGCATCTGTAACTTTGGGGCTAGCAACATTACCTTTCTCGATTAAGGCTATGATGAACGAAAATAATGACGAACAAAATAAAATAGAAATCGCCAATTTATCTGATATAAAGAAAGGTGAGGCAATTAACTTTAACTATCCAAGTGAGGAAGAACCTGCAATACTTGTTCATACAAAAGATGGTGAACTAAAAGCCTATAATAATAAATGTACACATCTACAATGCCCAGTCTTTTACGAACATGAACAAGATGTTTTGCTGTGCCCTTGTCATCGTGGATTCTTTGATGTGAAAACCGGCCATCCAACAGCAGGACCTCCCCAAAGAGAGCTACCATTGATTGAGTTAGAGGTTATTGACAACGTGATTTATGCTGTTGGAAGGAAAATTCGCCATGGCTAAAAAGATGTGTTGGCTTATTATCTTCACGACTATTGCACTCAATGTTGTATTACTGCAGATGACAGTTGAAGCATATTTTGGATTGGAATATCACCATGTATATACAAATACACTTATTTCGATAATCTCTACGGTTATTGCCTTAGTAGTTTATTTTTACTGGAGAAAACTTGAATATAGTTCAAAAAAGTCATCATAATGGTGGCTTTTTTATTTTTTTAATGCATTACAGAGAAAAAGTCTATATGGGAATCCTACTTATAAAAGGAAAGCATAAAATATTTTCTTAAGATAATTCTAGTTATTGAGGTGATAGAATGAACCATGAAAAAGACCACGATCGTGATTTGGATCGTGAAGATCGTTTAATGCAGGATCAATTGGTTGAAATTCTTCAACATTCATATGAACTAGAAACTGAATTGATGAGAAGATATATTATTATGGCAGAAAGAGTCCATAACGATAAGGTTTTAAAAGAAAGGTTACAAAATTTTGCTGAAGGCAATGCAAAGAGGACCCGCCAGTTATTGGATGAGCTTGAAAAACTTCATTGAAGCGGATATTTTTAGCGAGTGCGGAGAGGAGAAAGGAGTGTCCTCGCTCCTTCCTCCTCTTCGATAAAACAATATCAAAAATAATACATTATGATTATTTCTACCATCTATCGGTAGGTTCTATTTTTAATTTATCACCAGTATATTTTCTTTCACCAAAAGTAGTTATTAGGGTGCATTCGGTAATAGAAAAGGTATCATTTATAATTTCATATTGATAATCGACTAATATTCCAGATGCTAATTCTTCATTGTTTACATCAAGTAATTTTACTTTTTGACCTTCAAGGGTCTTATATTTTGCTTCGTTCAAAAATAGTGTCCATTTTACCCAATTTGTTACTATATATGCGGGTTCTGCATTACCTAAATATCCTAATAAACTATTTGTATCATCGATTTTGCCAGATGTAGCAGATGCTAAAGTAATAATTGCATTGTGTATGATTTCGTACTCTTCTAGTCGTAAATTACCTGAAAAACGGAGTTCAACAGTGTGATTTTTGTTGTAGTGTTTAATAGTTGCTAGTTCTTTACCTTTTTGAGAATATATCCCCATTTTATTGTTTGTAGGTGAGATACCAATAGCTTCCAAAGCCACAGGTACATTAATTGAATCTTCTACTAAAATAGTTGCTGATAGCATTTACATCATACTCCTTCATATATATAATTTTAACATTTTTGATAAACTATGTGTATAGAACCAAAATAGATAAAAGATTAACTATATTTTTCTACTTGTTATTTAATAATGATTTCAAAAATAAATCAGTAAAATATTGATCTAATAGCGACAGTTGTTATATTGGTTGTTTTTACTATACATGTAAACTAGAAAGTAGTTTATTTTAATAATAGAACCAAACACATTACTTTCCATAGGGGTGAAAATATGCCAGAACTTCCTGAAATGGAAACGTATAAGAATTTGCTATTAACGCGTCTTGTTAATCAAACAATTAGTGATGTTGTAATCAATCGAGAAAAGTCAATAAATGTTGCCCCAGATAAATTCAAAGATATGGTTATACACAAAAAAATTGTCTCGATCACTAGAAGAGGAAAGTATCTTATTTTTGATTTGGGAACAGGATATAATCTTCTTCTTCACTTAATGCTAGGAGGGTTAATGTATATAGGTAATGATAATGATAATCCGGATCGAACAAAGCAAATAATCCTTTCATTCGGTAACACCAATTTATATTTTATTGGTCTTAGATTAGGATATTTACATTTACTCACGTTGCAGCAGGTAGAAGAAGAATTATCAAAGCTAGGGATAGATCCTTTAAGTAAGGAATACTCGTTAGAAACCTTTAGAAAGGTTATTCGTAATAAAAAAGGAGCATTGAAGACAACATTACAAAACCAGCATTTATTTCCTGGAATCGGGAACTGCTATTCTGACGAAATTTGTTATGAAGCGAAAATCCTACCTACTAGAAAAATGTTCGAGTTATCGACTCAGGAACAATCTCAGTTGTATGAAGCAATCCAAACCGTGTTAAAAGATGCAATTCAGCATGGAGGATATATTGAAATGCCTTTGTTTCACAATGATACACATACTGGAGGGTATGACAATAGGTGTATGGTTTACGATTGTGAGGGGAAATCTTGCAAACGTTGTGGGAGTAAAATAATAAAAGAAATCATATCTTCAAAGAAAACTTTTTATTGTGCAAATTGCCAAATTTAAATGCTTTTTTAAAACTACTTGAAATATTACACTTGTATTTGTGATATAATAATGATGAAATATGTTGAAATGAGGGATTTGTATGGCAGAAAAAACGTTTAAAATTACTGGGGAAACTGGATTACATGCTAGACCTGCAACTGTTCTTGTAAACAAGGCTGGTCAATTTCAATCAGAGATCACATTAACATACAATGGTAGATCTGTTAATCTGAAATCAATAATGGGTGTTATGTCTCTTGGTGTACCAAAAGGTTCAGAAATTGTCATAACCGCAGAAGGTAATGATGATCAAGATGCGCTAAATGCCATTGAGGGTGTATTAAAGTCAGAGAAATTAGGCGAGTAAAAAGCCGTTACTCTTTTTAATACAAATACGATACATATAAAAAGAAAGACAACCATTAAAGATGGTTGTTTTCTTTTTTAATAATAGAAGTAGCTATCACTAAGACTTGACTTTTAGTGTTTATGGTTTAGGCTGTGTCTTCATTGCTTGATGTGTCACTATAGACTAAAGCACCATTCCTTATAAGGGACATGAATTGCATCCTAGGAAAGACACCTCTACTTCGTGCATTCTCCATTTCGATTCTAACTGTTGTATCATTGACATTTACTATCTTTAGGGAACTAGCATTGCAAAAATTCGGAATGAACTTTTGTGTTAGCTTAAACTCCATATTTTCATGAATTTCCATTTTGACCTCCAGTTATGTAAATATTTACCTTTACTATTTCCGATTAATTAAAATCTAATACAAAAATTTGCAAATATAGAGATAGTAATAGAATTTCATTGCTTTTTATTGGAAGTTTATAAAGAAAACCGCTAAAATTGGAGAAAGTAGTAGTTATTTTAACGTATAAAATTTGTAGCTGGCTACAGGTAAAACTAATTCGTAATGAATGCTATAAATAAATCAGATAATCTTTTTAGGTTAAAATATTAATATTGATTTGGAGGATATTTAAGTGAAACCTATTTCTAAAGAAGAAGTTCAAAATAAAATAAATCTTTTTGCTAATAAAGAAATATATCTTCATTTAGAAACTACAAACGGGGCGTATGCCTCACATAATGATGCTACAAAAATGACTGTTGGTGCTTATATACGTAATACGAAAATCACCTTTTCTTTAGGGAAAATAACAGGAGTAAATCCATATCGTGTGGGGTTAAAGACGGACATTGGATGGGTATATGCTGAAGGTTTAACAGATTGGCATGTTGATGAGAATGGTCGTTTACTCCTTGCTGGTCATGACCAAGATGGACGGCTGGCGGTTGCATTTCAGTTAAGTACGAAACCATTTTAGATTGGAGGAGAAATAATGGAGAGACAAAAACATATTCTAGTTGTGTTTCCACACCCAGATGATGAAGCTTTTGGTACTGCTGGTTACCTTAGTTTGCAAAGCAGTTTGGGAACCCCTATTACATATATTTGTGCAACACTCGGTGAAATGGGGAGGAACATGGGAAAGCCATTTTTCGCGAATCGTGAAACATTACCTGAAATTCGAAGACGTGAGATTCATGACGCATGTAACGTAATCGGAATTGAAGATTTAAGATTGTTGGGTTTACGTGATAAAACGCTTGAGTTTGAGGACGTTGAGTATCTAGCAGATATTATTGAGGGGGTAATTAATGAAGTGAAGCCCTCGTTAATTATTACATTTTATCCTGGATATGCTGTACACCCTGACCATGATGCGACTGGAGAGGCTGCAATTACTGCCATAAGACGGATACCAAAAGAGGAGAGGCCTGTTGTCTTTTGTAAGGCATTTTCAAATAATTGTGTCGAAGAACTTGGTGAACCAGATGTAGTTTTTGATGTTACAGCTGCAAAAGAGAACAAGATTGCCGCTATAAAGGCTCACCGGTCACAGACTGAAGGAATGTTTGACAGGCTTGATAAAATGGCTTTAGGTGAGGATGTAGAAGGTCTGAGATGGTTGCTTAAAGAGGAATTTTGGACTTATAAATTTTAATTTGTTCTTTCGTTTTCAAGACAGGGCTATGAATTAGAAATAAAAACCAAACAAAATTGCAACCTTTATCTATATTGATAAAGGTTATTTTTATTTTGAGATATCGGTACTTTTGTAGTCTAGTTATCAAATCATTGGAGGTAAGCTTTTTATAAGATTAGGGGAGGAAATTGGAAAAATCTATTATTTTAAGCTATAATATACTAAGTCATATTGAGGCTCATGAAAAATATCTCCAGGGATATAAGTGGAAGGGGTATTTTTAATGAAGATGAATATTTATATGGAGATTTCTATTATTCTACTACTAATTATTGGATTTTCAGTAACTTACACAATGTTTAAAGATACGCATAAGCGTAATTTGAAGATTATTAGTGCATCTTGTATTAGTGCTATCTCTATCATGTTGATATGGAGGGTACTAACAGTAATGTCATACTTTAATTGACTTTCAATATTTGGGTAATCTTTCATGCATTAATGTATAGCCGAAACATAAATGGATACGCTAACTTCAATACTTTTTTATGAAGTTGGTGGTCAGAATGAAAATTGGAGCTCATATTAGCATTCGCAATGGTTACTTTGGTGCAGCAAAGTTTGCCAAAACAATCGGCGCTTCTGTCTTTCAATATTTTCCTAAAAACCCTAGAAGCTTGACGGTGAAAGAGTTTGATGAAGTAGATGCAAAGAACTGTATGCAATATTGTCAGGAGAATTCTCTTGAATCAGTAGCGCATGCACCATACCCTAGTAATCTTGCTGCAACTGACAAAGAGCGTGAAAAAGTAATCTTATCAATCCTAAATGACTTACAAATAGCAGAAACATGTGGATCAATTGGGGTTGTTGTCCATTTTGCGTCAATAAAAAATGTTTCAGACCCACTTGAAGGTTATAAGCGTATGATAGATATTTTAAATGAAGTTTTACACAGATGGGATGGTAAGTGCCAGATTTTAATTGAAAACAATGCAGGTAAAAGTGGTCCGATGGGTACAACACTTGAGGAACTTGTCCAAATCAGAAGTTTAACAGAACACCCCAATAAGATTGGTTTTTGCTTTGATACCTGTCACGGTTTTGCCAGCGGTTTATGGAATGGGGAAAACTGGGAAGATGTTGTTGGAAAAGGGAAAGAGCTGGGATATTTCAACCATCTAAAGGCAATTCATTTTAATAACTCAATGTATGATACTGGTTCCATGCGTGACCGCCATGCAAATATTCATAATGGCTATATTACGACAAAACAAATGGAAAAGTTTCTAAGCTCTTCAATTATTCAAGAAATACCGCTTATATTAGAGACACCAACCTCAGAAAATTACACTCATAGCGATGAAATAAAGTACATAGTGAATCAACTAATAAAACAGTAGACAATTGTCTACTGTTTTAACTGTTATCTACATATTTTGCACTAGTGGGTAGAACGCTATTTATTCTTTTGTCAATTATTTTCCACTAGTCTATTTTTATTTCCATATACCATTATTAAACGTGCGGATAAGCATATTGCTCCCGCAGCTAGTCCGGTAATAAGGCCAATCCAGTATCCAAAGGGTCCGAAGTCAGTAAAATTTGCTAGTACATATCCAACTGGAAGACCAATAATCCAATATGAGATAAATGCCATTAGAAGTGTAACATTTACATCTTTATAACCTCTTAATGCTCCTTGGATAGGAGCCTGTATGGCATCTGACAATTGGAAGAAAATTGCATACAGCAGAAAATGCTGTGTAAGCAGGATAACTTCTTTATCAGTTGAATATAGGCTTGCAACCTGTTCGCGTAATAAATATATAACTCCAGCACATACAATCGCCATCGAGACAGCAAAAACGATTCCTAACATACTGTATTGTCTAGCGTCATGAGAACGTCCAGCACCAACCTCATATCCGACAGCAATTGTAAGTGCCATGGAAATACTAAGAGGAACCATATATAAAAATGATGCGAAGTTTATCGCTGCTTGATGCGAAGCGATTGTAATTGTACTATATGAGCTCATAAACAATGTTACAGCTGAAAAAATACTCGTTTCAAAGAAGATTGAAAATCCAATAGGTACACCAATTTTAAGGATTTCTCTCCAGCTAGTCCAAGAAAAAGGATAAATTCGATTAAAGATTCGGTAGTTCGTAAAGGGTACATGCTTTCGGATAATAAATATGGCAATGGCCATTATCCACCAATAGGTTATTGCTGTGGCATAACCAGCCCCAATTCCTCCAAGTTTAGGGAAACCAAGTTTTCCATAAATAAGTACATAATTAAAACCAATATTTATAGGTAATGCCATAATAGTAATTAACATCGTTACTCTTGTTTGTGCTAGTGCATCAATAAAAGCGCGGAGAACAGTATAAACAAACAGAGGAATAATTCCAAAAGCTAACCCAATAAGATAATGTCGAGCAATTCTTTCCACATCTGATTCCAATTGCATTGAGGTTAAAATTGGTTCTAGTATTGCTCCTCCGACAATAACTACCAACACTGCGTTAATTATTGATAAATAAACACCTTGAATGACTGAAAAGGCCACTTCATTCCCTTTTTTTGCACCAATCAATTGTGCAACTATTGGTGTTATGGCTAACAATATCCCACTGAGACCTGTAAAAACAGGGACCCAAAGGCTTGAACCAATTGCTACACCAGCCAAATCACTTGCTCCTGCACGACCTGACATCATCACATCAACAAAATTCATAGCGTATAAACCAAGCTGTGTGACTAGTATAGGTACTAAAATACGAAAAAATATAGTTGCTTTTTCACGATAAGTAAAAGTTTGTTCCATTTCCAGATCCTCTATTATTTTTATAGTATAACGAAAAGAATTATATCACATTATACGCAATTGGTTGGAAAGGAAGTAAAAAGACTGTTATGATGAATAAGTATTTCTTTAATACATAAATCGGTGGTATAAAATAACCTAATGATAAGCAACACTTTAATAAATAAACTTATGAAAAACTGAGTAAAAATGGTTTTAAAGACCGAAAACTTTAGAAAAGATGGATAGTGAAAGGGGACTTAATGATGATAAAATTATTCACTGATAGTGATTTAGATGGGTTAGGTTGTGGGTTATTAGCTAAGATTGCGTTTCCTGATGAAGTAAATGTTGCATATTGTTCATACCGAAATTTGAATGAGCGCGTAGAAAAGTTTATCGATCATCCTGAAAATGAAGGTGCTCGAGTATACATAACAGATTTAGCAGTAAATAAGAAAATTGAAGGAAAGTTAGCGAAGCGATTCAATGACGGAAAGCATATTCAAATGATTGACCACCATGTGACGGCTATGCATTTTAATGAGTATAAGTGGGGGTTTGTACAACCTGAATATGAATCTGGGAGAAAGACTTCCGCAACATCCCTATTTTATGAACATTTAGTTGGAAATAAAATGTTAGAGAAGACAAAAACATTAGATGAATTCGTTGAATTAGTTAGACAGTATGATACTTGGGAATGGGAGACTAATGATAACAGGGCTGCGAAAAGATTAAATGATTTGTTTTTTATTTTGGGGTTAGAAACGTTTGAAAACGAAATGTTAGAACGTGTAAATGATAAAGATGGATTTCATCTTTCTGATAAAGAAGAGTTAATTCTAGATTTAGAAGAAAAAAAAATCGACAGATACATTCATTCAAAGAATCGCCAATTAGTGCAAACGTTCATTGATGATTATTGTGTTGGGGTAATATATGCAGAACAATATTTGTCAGAACTGGGCAATGCACTTGCAAAACTAAATCCACATCTCGACTTAATAGCTATGATTAATATGGGAACGAAAAAAATTGGCTTTAGAACCATATATGATGAAGTAGACGTATCAAGCTTTGCGAAAAAGTTTGAAGGAGGAGGACATCCAAAAGCATCTGGTTGCTCACTGTTCGATGAAACATTTTCCTTGTTTGTTAAAGAGACATTCCCTCTTACTCCTCTAATTATTGACGCACCTAAGAATGAAATTAATAAAAAAGAAAACGCTGAGGGAAGCCTTTATATTAATCGAAAAGGTGAAAAAACATATCTTTTTCAAACGAATATGAAACATTGGGTAGTCCTTCATAATCATGAGAAGGTAAATGAACAATTTGATACATTTGAAAGCGCCGAAAGGTATGTAAAAAGAAATTATGCCTCGGGCTTAGCCTTTGATAATGAGCTTGTAACATATTTAGGTCAAGGACTAAAAAAACCAGTTGAGGAAATCAGAAAGAATATTAAAGCAGAACAAGAAAATTTTCGAAAACTGTTTATTGATTAGTATTAATGTAATCCTAGTTATACGTACATATTTGAACTTAAAAAGCCGTAAATTGTTTTTAAAGGGTTCCGGTTTGAGGTGCTTTTCTTAAAATACGTGCAGAAATAAAAGTCAAATTGGCATCGTTATTGGTTTGTAAAATGGTAAAACTCGCCATAGTAATTGGCGGGTTTCTTTAAATAGGGATACAATAACTGTATTTATATAAATTTGTGATACGGTCCGTAAAGATTCTAAACGAGGGTTGCAGCGAAAATAAAATAAGAGCCATTCCTGTATTAAAAGAATTTGAGGTTTGAACAAAAAAAGCGCCTCCTGTATGCTGGGTAATGATGACGGACATCAATCATTCCCTAATTAAGAGGAGGACGCTTACTATGAATTATA